>Ga0074193_1000399_pt1 | contig 75417 bp, 64 predicted proteins | sample EPASupsiteHSE605_FD_64523 | JGI IMG/M metagenome (GOLD analysis project Ga0074193, IMG submission 64523) | Bioremediated contaminated groundwater from EPA Superfund site, New Mexico - Sample HSE6-05 | ecosystem: Environmental > Aquatic > Deep subsurface > Groundwater > Contaminated ... | reverse complement strand
CATTAATATAAATAATTGCATAATTAAAAGCCCTATAGATGGCGTTTTGAATTTAGAAGATGAAAGAGCTATCGGAGACTTTGTAAGTGAAGGTATCACATTAGCTACCATTATTCCAAGCAGTAGTTCATCATATAAGGTACAAATGTATGTGCCAAATGAAGATATATCTAGCATAAATATTGGAGATAAAATTAAATATAGTTTTGATTCTCTTCCATATAAAGAATATGGTATGTTAAATGGTACTATTAAGAAAATAAATGCTGATGCTTTCGTAAATGATTCAACCGGCTTAAGTTATTATTTAGTGGAATCAGAGGTTGAAAACAAACCTCTTTTATCATATAAAGGAAAACAGTCAAACATTAAAGTTGGCATGTCATTGGAAGGTCATGTTATATCAGAGAGGAAAAGAGTTTTATATATAATACTTGAAAAATTGGATTTTTTAAGTTGAAAAAAATTTCCAAATTATGTAACATAAGAACTTGACGGCAATAATTTTATGTTGCAGCTTTAAGCTGGAAATTATGAGTTGTATTAACCTTACGATATTAACGATAAAGAGCCCCAGATACTATCACATAAATGGGGCTACAGATAATTATCGCATATTTGGGAATCTAATATTATAAATTCTATTAAAATCCTTTGTTTCAGAGTTTATTGACACAGCAGATTTGTTTCTGCTTAAAAGTCTAACTATGTTATAAACGTCAATCCATATTTCACTTATGGTTTCTTTTTGGGATTCATCAAAAATTAGTTGCATTCCAAAATGTAAATGTGATGTATCTATGTTGTTTACATTTTCCTTTGTGCTGTATCCTGTTCTTCCTAAATATCCTATAACATCGCCTGCATAAACAACGTCGCCTACTTTAAGATCTTTTCGGTATGGATGATCTTTTTTTAGGTGAGCATAGTAATAATATCTTTTTTGATCAAAACTCCTTATGCCTATTCGCCATCCTCCAAATTGATTCCAGCCAAGTGCTTCAATAGTCCCAGATTCAACAGCTACTATTGGAGAACCAATTGAACCCATTAAGTCATTTCCAAGATGAACTCTTCTAAAACCATAACTTCGAGAATTTCCAAAATCATCATAATGATTGTAATAATAACCTCTAGCTACTGGACAAAAAGCTTTAAGTCCATACTTTTGAATCCATTTTTTCTGTCCTGGGTTGTTTTCATCATCAACTTCTATTTCAAATCCACCTACAAAGCCACCAAGTACAGCAGTGTAAGCTTCGTGAAAATAATTATAATATTTCATGTCTTTTGTTAGATTTTCAATACTTTCGCCATTGTTGAGCTTGTTTACAAGATTATCCATATCTTTTGCTTTATACCTTGAAAAATTCCCACCATATCTTGCAGCAAGATAAGCTAATATTTCAATCCAGTCTAATTTTACTTCACTATCAACACTTTTTATATCAGCTTTTAGTGCTTTGTCTAAAGCTTCATAACACACACCAAAATCAACCCATTTAATAAAGCCTTTTTCACTATCCATGGCAACAGTATGCGTAGGGTTATAAATAAAAAATGTCAAAACTAATCCTGCTATTAAAACTAATGCTATTAAAGAATATATAATTTTAAATTTAATTTTTATAACCATAATACATCCTTTTATAAAATATTTATATTTTAAATTTTATGCGAAAAAACTATAAATAGAACTTTTTATATGCGTGTATTTCAAGAGAAAATGTACTAATTCCTACTGGTAGCATATTATTAATTTGATATAATAATTGTATAATAAACAAATTTATGATAAGATAATTGTATTATGTTATTATAATTATTTAATGTAATTAAAATGTATAAATTTGGGTATAATAACTATTAGTTACACTAGGAGGAAAACTTGAAACTAAAATTTTGTTCACTATTTAGCGGAAGTAGTGGTAACTGTCAATTTATAAAGAGCGATAAAACGACAATTCTTGTTGATGCAGGATTAAGTGGCAAAAAAATTCAGCAAGAAATGATCAATATAGGGGAAGACCCTAAAAAAATAGATGCGATTTTCATTACACATGAACATATAGATCATATTCAAAGTGCTGGAATACTATCAAGGCGTTTTGATATTCCCATTTATGCAAATGAAAAGACATGGAGTGCAATGAGTAACATCATTGGTGATGTTAAATCTCACAACATAAAAACTATTTGCGATGATGTTGAAGTAGGAGATTTATTTATTCAATCTTTTGACATATCACATGATTCAGCTCATCCAGTAGGCTATAATATATTTTACAAAGATAAAAAAATTAGTATGGTTACAGATACTGGCTGTGTAAATCAAAATATTATAAACAGCATTAAAGATTCAGATTTGTTATTGATAGAATCAAATCATGACGAGGACATGGTTCTTATCGGACCTTATCCATGGCCACTAAAAAGGCGTGTATTAGGAGAATTCGGGCATATGTCTAATGATACTGCTGGTGATTTAATAACAAAGGCAATAAAAAGAGGAACTGAAATTGTTTTATTAGGACATTTAAGCAAAGAAAATAATTTTCCTGAACTAGCTTATAAAACAGTTGAAAATATACTTAAAGTAAGTGGTATAGATGTAAATCCTGGTGTATGTCTTGATATGACATATAGGGATAGGTCAAGCAAAGCATATGAAATTTAAATGATATAAAGATATGGGAGGCTTATATGAGCGATGACAAGTTGCGTGATGAAGAAAAAGGTGAAAATGAATTATTAGATGAAAGTGACAATTTCCATGAAAATCAAAATGTATCGGATAAACAAGAAATTACATCTGAAGAAGAAATTATTGTTGATGTAGATGAAGAACAAAAAACAATTGAAAATACAGATAAATTAGCATTAGATGGAAATAATCGTAATAAAAATAATAAAAAACTAAAATCACTTTCAATAATTGCATTAGCCTTAGTTTTTTCTGTCATTGGCGGTACTATAGGAAGCTTCTTAACTTATGTTGGTTTGAATTACAGCAATAGAATATATGTGAATAGTCAATTGCCAGATCAAAATATTAATATAAATTTAAATGATGAAATCTATTATGCAGCAGCAGTTGCTCAAAAATCTCGAAAGTGGGTTGTAGGAGTAACTACTATGGAAACATACAACACATGGCTTGGAGAAGAAACGTCACAAGGCGTTGGTTCTGGAGTAATAGTAAATTCAAATGGATATATATTGACAAATTCACATGTTGTTGGTGATGGAAATGCAGATGAAATAAAGGTATCGTTAATAGATGGAACAATTGAAACCGCTGAAGTATTGTGGAATGATTCTGTTCTTGATTTAGCTATAATTAAAATAAAAAGAAATAATTTATCATTTGCCGAATTTGGTGACTCAGATGAACTCATGGTAGGAGAACCTGTTATAGCAATTGGCAATCCTATGTCTTTAGATTTAGATAGAACAGTTACAAATGGAATAATAAGCGGGCTAAACAGGTCGCTTTTAATTGATAATACAATAATAAAACCGCTTATACAAACAAATGCAACCATAAATCCTGGTAACAGCGGCGGCCCTTTGTTAAATGCAAAAGGAGAAGTAATTGGAATAAATACTGCTAAGATGACATCTGCAGAAGGACTTGGATTTTCGATACCAATAAATATAGCATTGCCTATACTGGATCAAATAGTAAACAATGGTTCTGCTGGAGGGTATATTGGTATAAAATATGTATCTCTTGCAGAATACGAACAAAGAATGGGTTTGGATTTAACTGCCGAGCATGGTATAATGGTTTTAGAAATTGTTGAAGATTCACCTAGTCAAAAAGCAGGTATTGAAAAAGGTGATGTAATTATAAAAATTGATGACACTAAAATTGAAGATCAAACTGATTTAATAAGAAAGCTATATGAATATAAATCAGGTGATATTATAAATGTTACATATATAAGAGATAATAAAGAACACAAAACGGAACTTAAATTAACAGAAAAACCTACAATTCAATAAGAAGGATAAACAGATGACTGAAGATAAAATTATATTTGCTTGTAAAGAACATATAGAAAATGCTTTAGATGATTATGTAAATTATGAGGAAAAAGCACCTCACATGGTTATGACAACAGATGAAAACCATGCAAATTGCAGTTATTGTGAAAAGGAAGCTGAATATCAACTTTTACCATAAATTAAATAAATGTAATATTAAGTGGCTATAAAATAAATTTTCAATAGTTGTTTAAAAAATGCTTGTATTAAAATTTATTAAGTGCTATAATATTTACGCTATCCTTGCTCCTTATTTTGATTAAGGGGCCAAAGTCCAAAGGGAGGTGACTAAGATGCAAAAATATGAAGGAGCTTTTATTTTACTATCTAACTTAGAAGAAGAAGTAAGAAAAGCAGAAATTGAAAAAGTTAAAAACATTATAACTGAAAGACAAGGAACTATTGAGAAGGTTAATGAGTGGGGTCAAAGAAGACTTGCTTATGAGATCGACAAAAAAAGAGATGGTTATTATGTAATAATTAATTTCACTTCAAATGCTGATTCTGTAAATGAAGTAGACAGAATTTGTAAAATAAGTGATAATTTCATTAGACATATGATTACAGTTGATGAATCAAAATAAATATATAAAGAGGTAAGCTTATGAACAGTGTTGTATTAATTGGAAGATTAACCAAAGACCCGGAATTAAAATTTGTGCCTGCTACAGGTATGGCTGTAACTAGACTTACTTTAGCTGTAGATAAGGATATGTTTGGAGAAAAAAAACAACAGGCTGTAAGCCAAGGAAAACCAACCGCAGATTTTATTAACATAACTGTTTTCGGTAAGCAAGCTGAAAATTGTGCAAATTACCTTGCAAAAGGTAGACAATGTGCAGTTCACGGCAGAATTTCAACAGGAAGTTATACTACACAGTCAGGTGAGAAGAGATATACAACAGATGTAATAGCAGACAAGGTAGAATTTATTGGCTCTAAAGATCAAGGAGCACAAAGTCATCAAGGAGGAAAACCAGTACAGCCAGATAGCAGCTTTTTTGACGATTTTCCAGATGATGATAATGATATTTTCCAACCAGTTGATGACGAAGAAATTCCATTTTAGATTATAATAATTTCAGGAAAAGGAGGAAAAACGGATGAGTTCAAGACAAGGCGGCTACCAAGGCGGCAATGATAGAATGAACAAAAGAAAACCACGTAAAAAAGTATGCCAATTCTGCCAAGAAAAGGCTACACATATAGATTACAAAGACCTAGGAAAGTTGAAGAAATATACAACTGAAAGAGGCAAAATATTACCAAGAAGAATTACAGGTGCTTGTGCAAAGCATCAAAGAATGGTAACTAGAGCTATAAAAAGAGCAAGAACTATTGCTTTACTACCATACACAACAGAATAATTTTAGGTAATTAGTAAAGACACTAACTTTAACAGGTTAGTGTCTTTTTATTTTTTTGATAATATGGTAAAAGTTAAATAATGTTAATGCTATGAAGCTAAATATATGAAAAAAGGAATTTCAGTAACACAGGTAGTTATTTTTTTCATTTATTTGGAACAAATCAAAGAATATATGAAAATCTAAATTAACTATGTTCTCAGTTAATGATTTATGAATTGTTGAGTGCAAAATAGTATATTACATTTATATTACAAAATGCAAGCAAAAGTGATTTACATTATTTAAAAAATGTAAGATATCCTTACATTTGACTCTTGATTGACTATTGAATTTACTGTGAAAAAAAGCTAAATTTAATACGTGGTTAGGACGGAGCACTAAGAGCTCTTAACACTGACTTAAAAAAAATTGTAGGAGGAAATAAAGAATGAAAAAAGTATTATCACTTGTATTGGTAATCGCAATGGTATTATCAAGTATGAGCTTTGCATTTGCAAGCACAATAACAGACATAGCTGATAGTAATTATGAAACTGCAATTAATGCATTAGTTTCATTAAACGTAATTACAGGCTATGAAGACGGTACTTACAGACCGGAAAAAACAATAACAAGAGCTGAAATGGCTAAAATATTAGTTGAAGCTCTTGGTTATGGAAAATTAGTTGGAGATGATGCAGCTAACTTCCCAGACACAAAAGGCCACTGGGCAAGCGGATATGTAGCAGTAGCTGCTGGCGCTGGCTTAGTAACAGGATATCCAGATGGAACATTTAAACCAGATCAAACTGTAACTTACAGTGAAGTATTGACAATGGTAGTAAGATCAATTGGATATACTGATGAATATCTAGGTGGAACTTGGCCAACAAATTTCAAAACTAAAGCAATTGACTTAGAACTTACTGATAGTGTAGCTATGAATACTACAGGTGCAGACAGAGGCGGAGTTGCTCAAATCATTTACAATGCTTTAGAAGTTGAATTAGTAACAATTAATTCTGACGGCGATACTGTAAATGTTAAGTATGACGGCAGAGACAAACTATTCATAGACAACATTGCAGAGTACAATGAAAATTACAAAGTAACTACTGATAAGGTAGATCCAGGCAACAAAAACTTTGCAGGTGAATTAGTTAACTTAGTATCATATGTTTACCAAGATCTTGAAGCTTATGTAAATGATGACGACCAAGTAGTTTACATTAAAGACACAAATTCATTGGTTATCGAAGGAGTAGTTGATGATGTATATGAAACTGGAGCTGCTAATGATACTGATGTTACATTAGCAATCGAAGAAGCAGATGGAGATATTGAGAAGGTTAAATTTGCAGATGTTGCTCTTATAGACGATGTAGAAGACAGTGTATTTCAAAATGGTTGGACTGCAACTGACATAACTTATGAGGACCTTTTGGAAGGTTCTATTGATGATCTTAAGATAATTGCAAACGACGAAGACGGCAATGATGACGGAAAAATTCAAGAAAGCGAAATTCAAGGTTTTGTTATTACCAATAGAACGGAAACAGTAAGAGTTGAAAAAGAATATGTTGAAGGTAACAACTCATTGGATGGAATTGACTTACCAGTTGACGAAAATGATGATGTTGACTTAAAATATATCATGGTTACTGGAGATGCTGAATCTTTAGAAGATGTACAACTTGATGACATAGTAGTTGCATATGCATCACAAGATACAGAAGCTATAATGCTTGTAGTTTCAAGAAATGCTGTTGAAGGCGAAGTTACAAGATTGTTTGATACTGATACTATTTATATAGACGGAACAGCATATGACATAGCTGCATTGAGCCTTGAAGATGACTTTGATCTTGGAGATGAAGGTATGTTCTACTTGGATCAAAACGGTGAAATAGCCGACTATGATGGAGAGTCAGTGGGACCTGCTAACTATGCAATAGTAACTGGAATCAGCCAGGGTGCTACAGAAGAGGATTTCGGAGATTTCTCAATTGACGAATATCCAGAAATTAAACTTGCAACTCAGGATGATGAAGAAGTTGTATACGAAGTAGACGTTGAAGTTGATTCTGATGAAGAAGTAGATGCTGATGCTGATCCTGATACTATTGATGAAGTTGCCTATGATGACGGAGCAACAGTTTACGGAGAAGACGACCAAGACAATGAAGAACCATTGATCACAGTAGGTGACTCTGCTGACACTGATACTGATGATTTAGAATTCAACTCACTTATTTCTTCAATTAATACTGAAGCTGTAGTTGGAATTCTTGTTAAGTATGAAATTAACTCAGACGGAAGAATCAGCGAAATCGAAGTATTGGAAGAATTAACAGCAAGTAGCTTCAATGACCTAGATTTAGAAGATTCTGACAATCAGTTGACTGACGGTGCTGTAGCATTTGATTCAGATGATGACTTTGCTGTAGTTGACATTGATGATTTAGACACAGACCTTGACCTTGCATATGCTTACAAAAATGATGATGGCGAAATCGAAATATTAGTGGCTGGACCTGGTGAAGTTGATGACACTACAGACACAATCTTCGCTTTTGTTGGAAAAATATCATTGGCATATGATGAAAACGGAGACAAAGTTAACCAATATGTAATCTATACAGATGGTCAGAAGAAAGAATTGTTATCAGATGATGATACATTCACTTCAGTTGCTAATCGTAAATATGCAATCGGTTTTGAATATGACGGAGACGTTATTGATTCAGACAAGTTAATAACTGCTAAATCAGATTTAGCTGCTTATGGTACAACAGCAACAGCAATAGCTGTTAACGAAAGCAAAGGCATGATTAAGTTAGAAACAGGCGCAGCAGTTACTGGAACTACTACTGATATACCAGAAGGTAAAGTTGATTGGTTTGCATTGTCAGACCATGCTACAATAGTAATTCTTGACGATGCTGGTGCTGTTGATTCAATAGGCGATTTGTACGACATTGACGAAGATGACGTGATTGACGCAGTATACTTCAATGAAGACGGAGAAATTGATTTAATAGTTATTGACAAATACGACGCTTACAAAGTTAAATAAGTCAAATCAATAAACTATAAAGCACTTAATCAACGGATGGAGTTAATAGAATTCATCATTGATCAAATTTAATAGAATTAAAAGTGGCGGATAGGCTCAATGAGCTTAACCGCCACTTTTTATGAAAACATGAGGTACACATTTGGACGTACATTGACTGTCAAGAAGATGTTTGAAGAATGACAGTATAAATTTTATTCAATTATGTTGAAATCATCGTAAATTTAATGTAGAATAAATAAAATCAGTTAACATTTCTTTAATATACATAGTATATGATATTATACATTTAAAATTATGGTTAAGGAGGAATAATTTTGATTAATATTTTAGTTTTAGAGGACGATGCAAAGCTTAATCACATAGTATGTGCTTTTTTAAATAACAACGGATACAATGCCATAAGCTGTAAAAATGCGGAAGAAGCTTTTGATATGATATTACAGGAACCGGTAAATTTGATTATTTCGGATATTATGATGCCTAAAATAGATGGATTTGAATTTGCTTCTGATATTCGTAAACAAGATAAAAACATTCCGATTCTATTTATGACAGCCAGGGATGACATTAAATCCAAACAAAAGGGCTATAAAATTGGAATTGATGATTACATGGTGAAACCTATTGATACAGATGAATTAATGTTACATGTGTCTGCCTTACTACGCCGCGCCAATATAGCAAATGAAAAAAAATTGGAGGTTGGTTCACTGACTTTAAACGAAGATGAAACAACAGCATATATAAACGGTGATGAAATTCAACTTACGGTAAAGGAATTTAATATTCTTTTTAAACTATTGTCTTATCCTAAGCGTACTTTTACACGAGCCCAGTTAATGGATGAATTCTGGGGATATGATAATGAAAGTACGCCACGTACAGTGGATGTTTCCATAACAAAGTTGCGTGACAAGCTTTCTGAATGTAATGATATGGAGATTGTAACAGTTCGCGGTCTTGGTTACAAGGCGGTGATTAAGGAATGAAGGTTCGATATAAAGAACCAAAAGACAAACGTATTAATGCAAGGCGATCATTCTTCAAACAATTACTTATGATATGGGGTTTGGTATTGGTTTTCGGCAGCGGTTTAATTTTAATCTATAATCATCAATTAGAAACTAGAGATAGTATATGGGCTATGGTTTTAGCAAATAGCTCATATGTTCTTTTCGCTGGATTTATTGTTAGTGTTGTTACCAGGCATATATCTTATACATGGTTTACAAAGCCAATCATTGAAATCGGAAGTGCTGCACGTAAAGTAGCAGGTGGAGATTTCATGGTGAGAGTTCGCTCTCAGCGAAAGGATTACAAAAAGGACGAACTGGAGGTGCTTATCGATGACTTCAATAAAATGGTGGAGGAGCTGGCTACCATTGAAATATTAAAAAGTGACTTCATTGCAAATGTATCCCATGAGATTAAAACCCCTCTGGCTATAATACAAAGTTATGCATCAGCCTTGCGAAATGATGAGCTTCCTAAAGAAGAGAAAAAGGAATATGTTGAGACAATCATTGAAGCTTCAAAAAAAATGTCTGAATTAGTGACCAATGTTCTAGGTCTGAATAAGTTAGAAATACAGGAGATAATAAATAAAAAACCTTATTCTCTCGATGAGCAGCTTAGGTGCTGTATGCTGGTTTTAGAAGAAAAATTTGACGAAAAATGCATTGAATTTGACGCAGACCTTGATGAAGTGACAATAAATACGGATGAAAGCCTGTTGGAAATTGTGTGGAATAACATATTATCCAATGCTATTAAATTTACTGAACCAGATGGTGCTGTGAAAGTTGAGTTGAAAAAAGATGATGAAAAAGCAATTGTATCTGTAAGTGATACCGGGTGTGGAATGAGCGAGGAAACCTGTCGTCGAATATTCGACCGATTCTATCAGGGAGAAACTGCACATTCTGTTGAAGGAAACGGATTGGGACTTTCATTGGCAAAACGTGTTGTTTATCTAGCAGATGGAACAATAAGTGTTAAAAGTGAGGTTGGAAAAGGAACAACCTTTACTGTAATATTAAAATTATAAAAGGGAAAATTTTTTGTAACAATATAAAATACAAAATCTCTCGCATACATGTGGGGGATTTTTTTCGCATTCTAAAAAAGTTGTATTTAACAAAACTTTAACACAATTTTAACGCTAAATAATATTTGAAATATATAATTCAGACATTAATCAAAATCATTTAACAGGAAAATAAATAAGGAGAATCATGAAATGAATAAAAGAATTTACTTGTTAACGGGTGCAGCAGGTCTTTTGGGCAGCAATGTATCAAGAAAACTAATAGAAAGAGGAGAACAGGTTCGTGCATTAGTCTTGGATAAAGATCCAGCATCAAAGTATATTCCGAAAGAAGCAGAAGTTGTAATTGGTGATGTTACAGATATTGATTCTTTGGAAAAGTTCTTTACTGTACCAGTAAATACAGATGTCTATGTAATACATAGTGCAAGCATAGTTACATTAAATCCATATCCAAGTGAGAAGGTGCATGCGGTAAATGTAGATGGTACTCAGAATATTATTAATAAATGTGTAAGTCATAATGTAAAAAAACTAGTTTATATTAGTTCAACAGGAGCAATTCCGGAACAAAAAGGTAATTTACCAATAAAAGAAGTTTCGCATTTTGATACTGTAGGTTTAGTTGGTTATTATTCAGTTACTAAAGCGGAAGCTACCCAATTAGTTTTGAATACACTTGAACTGGTTCCAGGGCTGGATGCATCCATTATTCATCCAAGTGGTATTTGCGGCCCAGATGACTATTCCTTCGGGCCAGTGGCAGATTTCATCATTCAATATGCTAGCGGAAAGATGAAAGCAGGAATTGATGGAACGTTTAACAGTGTTGATGTAAGAGATCTGGCAGAAGGCGTTATCGCATGTTGTGATAAAGGAAAAAGGGGAGAATGCTATATTATGAGCAACAATCTTGTATCTATGGTGGATATGTTCAACCTAATAAATGAGGCAGCAGGATTGAACTATAAGCCTAAGATTTTATCAGCTAATGTTGCTAAGGTACTGGCAAAAGTTATGGAAGCAGGCAGTAAAATAACCGGAAAGTCATTTAAGTTGAACGATTTCGCAATATATAATTTAACACGCAATAATAATTTTGATTGTAGTAAGGCACGTGCAGAATTGGGATTTAAATGCCGTCCATTTAAAAAAACAATGTATGATGAAGTTAATTGGCTTAAAGCAGAGGGTAGGATATAAATATGAGAAAAATAAGTTTAATTCTATCTACTGCAGCAATAATCAGCATGCTGCAATTAAATCCTGCACTTGCGGAAGAAACTTTTTCTGACAAATTCAAGGAAAGTATTTCAATATCTACGGTACTACCTGAAGCTGCTGGCATCACAGAATCCATGAAGTTGTCAATAAATGATTCCATAAGATACATGAAAGAAACAAATAGGGAATACTGGAAGCTGGAAAACAGCATAAAAGAACTAGAAGAGTCCAGGAAAAATGCCGGTGATGCGAAAGATTCAGCGGAATTGGCACTAGATTTGCCTCTTGGCACTGAATCCAGGCTGAATTCACCAGATGCATATTTAAATGCCATACTTTCCAAAAATAACTATTATACTAAGCAAATCAGCTTAAATATTGAAGTGCTTAGAAAACAAATTGAACAGATGGACAAATCCATTGAAATTGGAGCAAAGTCATTATATTATAAAGTGCTTGCTTCTGAATCGGCGGTAGAAATAAATAAATCAAGTCTTAAGCAGGCCGAGGAGCAGCTGAGGGTAATACAGTTAAAATTTAATCAAGGCACAGCTACAAGGATAGATGTATTGGATGCAGAAAAAGCCGTTCAAGAATCAAAGGCAGACTTGGATTCATCAATAGATTCACTTAAACTTGTAAAACTTGAATTGCTGTATAGCCTAGGTTTTCCAATGGATACTGAAATAGTGTTGACTGACATGGTTTTGAAATATGAACCTACAAGTGAGAGAGACCTTAATACTGCAATAGAAGCAGCAAAAACAGACAGAATTGAAATATTAAAAGCACAAAACAATCTTGTTTTACAGCAAATTGAAACACATTCTGTGAAATCCTATTATACGCCTAATTTAGCTATATATAAAAGAGCAGTAAACAATTTAGAGGATTCAAAACTAGCCGTACCGAATTCATATAAGGAAGTTGAACTTGATGTAAGAAAATGCTATCAGACTTTTGTTGAAAGCGAAAATTCATTATTGAATATGGATAAAACACTTGATCTAGCGGAGGAATCAGAGAGAGTTACGGAGATTATGTTTAACAACGGTTTGGCAACAGTCCTTGATGTTCTAAAAGCAAATACAACTTTAAAGGAAGCTCAAACAGGAAGATACAATGCTCTAGTAGAATACAATATAAATAAAATGATTTTTGAAAACATAAATATTATAAGCTCATCAAATTAACATTTCTCAAACATTTTATTAACAATATTGTAATACATACAATTTATAATTATAGATGTTATTCTAATTAACTAAACTATTTATGCGAAAGGAAGATTTTATGAATAAAAAATTTATTCTGCTGATTTGTTCAGCAGTGGTTGTGTCGATGCTTTTATCCAGCTGTCAAAAAAGTACAGATACAACCGACGCAAAAAATGTAAAAGTGGTTGAAACAATGGCTCTCTCATCATCAAAATATGATGTAAAAGTTAGCTATCAAGGCATTGTGAGATCAAGCGAAACAAGAAATTATTTCTTTAAATCAAACGGCAAGGTATCAAAAGTCTATATTAAGGAAGGTCAGTACATTAAAAAAGGTGATATTCTGGCATTGCTTGATACAACACAGCTCAACTTTTCCGCCGCATCCACGAAAAGTAATTTGGCAATTGCGGAAAACAGCCTTGAAAAAACTATATCAAACGAGGATACAAACATTAAAAATGCAGAAACAAATATAGAAACCTTAAAACAGTCAATTACAGCTGCACAGAGCAATTTAGATGTACTTAAATCAACTCTTAAAGCAAATGAAGCCCTCTATGAAGCTGAAGCAGTTTCCAAAATATCTATAGAGACGCAGAGAGCGCAATATGCAAGCAATGTGGCAGATTTTGACTCTCTTCGTTCACAGCTTGAAACAGCGCAGAAAAATCTTGAAAAATTAAAAAAAGACAAAATAAATAATATAGGAACAGCACAGGAAAATGTCACTTTAAGCATAAACAACATGGAGCAGTCTGAACAAAACATTACTGATGCTACACTCAGAGCTGAGGCTGACGGCTATATAGCAAAGCTTGACATATCCGAAGGGGATTCCGTTATGACAAATTCAACGGTTATTACTGTTAAGTCAACCAACAGTATGGTTTCCATCGGTGTATCAACGGAGGATTACAAAAAACTTTCTTCTGTAAAAAAAATTAAAATAAATGACTCCATAACAGGACAAATTGACAATATATCTGGTTATCCAGACCCAACCACAAATACATATGCAGTTGATATTACATTTGATTCTGATAATGCAATAGTTGGAGAAATTGTTAATGTGGATCTTGTTCTAGACAGCATTGAGGGTGTATTTGTGCCTATGAAGGGCATTATCAATATAAATGGAGTAAATTATGTTTACAAGCTTAATGAAGACAACACAGTAAGCCGTGTTGAAATAAACATAAAAGAAATCAACGAAGGAGAAATGCTAGTGAGCAATCTTTCCAATGAAAAAATTGTTACATCCGGCCTTAAAACACTTAATGACAATGATGTAGTTTCGGAAATAAATCAGACAGAATCGCTCAGTGAGAATGGAGGCTTAGATGATTAAGAAAATTGTTGAATCATGTATTAAGCAGAAGGGTTTGTTAATCATTCTGCTTTGCATTGTTCTTGTTATCGGAAGTGTGTATTATGTTCAGTTACCCAAAACCTCATTTCCTAAAGTGACTATTCCAAGCGCTGTTGTAACAGTTGTTGCACCCGGACTTACAGCAGAGGAGGTTGAAAACGAGGTTACAAAAAAACTTGAGAATGCTGTTATGGATATAACTGGTTTTAATGAAAGCACATCACAGTCTATGAATAATGCCAGCGCTGTAGTTGTAAAGCTTAAAATTTCTCTTTCCGATGAAGAAATAAACAGCAGTTTTATAGAACTTCGTCAGAAAATGGAGGCTATAAAGTCAGAATTGCCAGATACAGTTTCCAGCATAACTGTAAATACAGATGTAGCTGATAGCGCTAGTCTTATACTTGCTGTATCAGGTGATAATGTTTCAAATGACGAACTTTCGGAACGAGCTATAGAATTGCAGGATAAACTTAAGCAAATCGAAGGTGTATCAAAGGTAAGAGTATTAGGAAACAACAACAGTGAAATTTCTATTGTTGTAAATACTGGTAAGCTTAATCAGCTAAATTTGTCACTAACAGAGATTGTTCAGAAAATAGGTGCAAACAACTCCATAATTCCTATAGGAAGTGTATCACTTGAAGATGACAATTCTATTTCAGTAAGTACTTCGGGAAGATACAGTAACATGGAACAGCTTGAAAATATTATTATTGGTTCTACTGACAGAAATACTCTTATAAGGCTTAAAGATATAGCCGACATTGTATATAATGAAGCTGATGATAGTCCATACTATCTTTTTAATGATACAAAAAGTGTTACAGTTGCACTCTATTTCCATGAAGGACTAAATGTAGTGAATCTGGGAGATGAAACAAGACAGACTGTTGAGAATTTTAAAGCAGGACTGCCGGAAACAATACAAATAAATGAGGTTTATTTTCAATCTGATGATGTAAAGTTTGATATAGATAACTTTGTTGTGAATCTTATTGAAGCCGTAGTAATTGTTATGCTCATTGTTATGTTAGGAATGAATTTCAGAAACGGACTTGTTGTATCATTAGCAATTCCATTGTCAATATTTGCAAGTTTTATTGTAATGAAGCTTGTGGGCGAACAAATTCATTTTATGTCACTAACAGCACTGATTATGGTGCTTGGTATGTTGGGTGACAACTCAATTGTCGTAAGCGATAACATACAAACATATATTGATGCAGGTATGGACAGGCTGGAAGCCTGTATAAAGGGAACAAAAGAAGTTGCTGTCTCAGTATTCCTTTCAATGCTTACAGCTATTATGACATTTGCATCTATGCTTACTCTATCGGGTGTAAGTAAACAGGTTATAATTGCAATACCTATTGTCATTATTTCGTGTCTTGTGCTTTCTTTCATAATTTCAATATTTGTAACACCTGTGTTTTGCTATATTTTTCTGAAGCCTGTAAATGAAATCAAAAGGAAAAAAGGCGGGATTTCACAGCGTATGTACGGCATAATATCAGAATATACCTTCAGACATAAAAAACAGACAACTTATGCAGCAATAGGTATGACCGTTTTGTTTGGAGTTATAATGTTAAATTCCACAATGGACATTATGCCAAAGGTAAATAAAGAATATGTGCTTATTGATATACAAAATTATCAAGCAGACAACTTTAAGCAAACTGAAAAGTTAGTAATGAAAGTACAGGATATAATTAATGCACAGCCTGAAACTGTATACTATTATTCAGGTGTAGGAATAGGGATACCAAGCTACAGCTTTGCAGTAAGTGAAAAAGGTGCATCTGACAGTACAGGTGACGTTGTCGTAAAAATAGACTTGAAAAAAGGCGGAAGATTTAAGACAACTGCTGAAATGGTTGACTTTTTACAGAAAGAGATAAATGCTTCTGCAAGTGATGCATACATAGTTGTAAATCAAATCGGTATTGTTCCCGATACGGGCGCACCAATAGGGATTAACATATATGGTGATGATATGGAGCTGATGAATGAAACTGCATCACAAATAGCAACAGTATTTAATGGAATTGAAGGCGTTACAGCTATTTCAAGTGATAGCTACTATTCAACTCATGACTATTTCATAAATATGAATGATAATAAAATGAACTCTATGGGATTATTAAAATCATCTGTTCAAAGTGAACTTAATATAGCAGTTTCCGGACGTACTGCCGCAACCAGCTATGATAACGGTAAGGAATATAATATTAATGTTAAATCGGATATTTCAAGCTTTGATGCTCTTGAAAATTACAAAGTTAAGTCTAGTACAGGTGCAAAGTATATGATGAAGCAGTTTGCTGATTTTGAGTTATCCACAAACATGAATACCATTAAACACGTTAACAATCAGAGGGTAATATCAATAGGCGGATATGCACAGTATGGATATAACGCATCGGCACTTCAAAGCAATTTTGTCGAAGCCATAAAGGATATTGAAGTGCCGGATGGAGTAATTGTAGATACTACACCATCCGAGGAAACTGCTGAAGCGATGAGTGCAATGGGCATGGCAGGTGTTTTATCAATAGTTTTAATATTCTTTATTTTATATCTTCAGTTTAAGAGTGTAAAACAACTTTTGATTATATTTTCTTCACTTCCCTTAGGAATTACAAGCGGTATGGCAGCAGTATATTTATCAGGCTATAGCCTTTCATTCTTTGTAATGCTTGGTATTATCAGTATGCTTGGTATTGTTCTTGCCAATGCTATTGTACTTGTTGATTATATAAACACAGAAAGAAAAAATGGATTCAGTATAAATGAAGCATGCCAAAGTGCAGGTGTCAAAAGACTACGTCCTATACTTATGAGCACTCTCACAACTATTATGGGACTTATACCGCTTGCAATGTCAGGACAGGTACTGTTTGTTCCTCTTGCAATATTATTGATGGTGGCATTGACATTCTGTATGATTTTTAATTTGGTTATGGTTCCAATTTTGTACTCTATAATTGAAAAATAACTTTACTGAAATTCCAACTGAAAAGAAGCCGCTGATCAGAGGATCAGCGGCTCTTAACTGTGTATATCACCAATTGTCTTTCTTCTGATCACTGCTCCATTAATTTTTTGGTTAGTTGATGTGATATGAAAGTCGAAGTATTATTTCTTTAGCTTGTTTCATTCGGATTTCTCCTTAATCGTAATGCATAGCATTGCTATTATTATTTAATACATAACGCTAGATACTTAATTATAGTCTAAATAAATTACTTACATATTCGTAGTTGTGTAAAGCATTTTGTCACTTAAGTCTTATTGTCTATTGTGTTATCAGATCTAAATTGTATACTTAGACTATAAGAATTATTCTTATACCCCTAAAACTCCTATGAAACGTTTAAAGGGACACTAATAGCGATACTATCATATAGTCTTAGAATTATAAATAGTTTCGCTATTATGATTTTATAACATATAATTTTTAGTTTGAGGAAGGTGATTCATGTGAAAAATGCAGTATCCCAAAACCCAGACGTAAATGTAAATGCTGAAGAGCTTAGCAACATAATAATATTTGAGAAATGTAATACAGACAAAACCTTAATACAGATTTCAATTCAAGAATTCATAGAGAGATTGAAAAAATACGAATCTAAAAAGAATTCGAATGAAAATATTGTTTGCTACGGTAAATTAAAAGTCAGTTTTGACAGTTCGGAAGCATACAGAAGGGATGAAAAAATCGCTTTGTCACAGCGAGAGTACAAGATTCTCAAGCTTTTTTTGGATAATAAGGGAAAAGTTTTATCTAACGAACAAATTATAAATTGTATATGGGGAGTAGCGTATGCTAATTCAGGCATGCTCCGAGTAGCAATAAAAAGACTGCGCAGCAAAATCGACCCGCAGAATGAATATCTGAAAACCATCAGGGGCAAGGGCTATAAGTTTATTGATTTGTAAAAGCATTATTGTCAGGAGGATTTATTTTGTCACATTCAGTAATTACCGAAATGACGAAAAAGTTGTTATCGGATTCATTAAAAAAACTTTTAAATAAAAAAACATTAAAAAAAATAACTGTTAAAGAAGTTGTAACCGAATGCGGCTTGACAAGACAGACTTTCTATTATCATTTTCAAGACATGTACGAATTATTAGACTGGACATTTTCTGATATTGTCAAAACAGCGCTGAATGGATCAAAGGAAAATGATAGAGAAGAAAGCTATAAAAAGTTATTTATATACATCAATGAAAACAAATCCTTATTTATCTCAACTTTGAAGTGCATAGGTCGTGATCATTTTGAAAGTGCCATGTATCCGCAATTGTTCAGATATAACAAAGATCATATTATTAAATTATCATTTGATACAGGAAAAAATATTCCGGAAAAGAAAATAGACCTCTTGGCAAATCTTCAGACAATTTCTCTGATTTCATTTTTGGCTAATTGGTTAAACGATAATAAGAAACAAGACTTCAGGGAGCTTAACGAACTTATAAAAATGTTTGATGCAACATTAGATGAATGGATTTTAAACACTCTCACTAAAGATGAACCTCGCAAAGCTACAAGCTAATTTTATAACAAGTAGACCGACCAGTCAGTTAATATTGTAATCTTATATTTAACATTTATTAAATATGTCATTAATAATTCATTAACATTTCTATAATACAATTCTACAATATAACAGTTCGGAGATGATTTTCCGAATTCTAGGAGGATTTATATTGTCAAGTTATGTAATAAGTGAAATGACTAAAAGATTATTGGCAGATTCGATTAAGAAAAATTTAAGCAAAAAAAGCTTTTAAAAAAATAACAGTGAAAGATATTGTAAGTGAATGTAATTTAACAAGGCAGACTTTAATGTTAATTTTTTGCTTTATTATTTTATATATGTGTTTAGAAATTTATTATAGAAAGTTATTTTACAGAGATAATTTCACACTCTTCCCCAAAATAAAAGCAGCCTTAAAATATTCCTTGATAATCAAGAAAAAGGTTAAGACTACTTTTACTTTTCTGATTTTTAAAAGACTATCTCAATAAATTTCTTTATGCATAAACTTTATCTTCAAATTCGTTCATAGTAAGGGATATATTTAAATTCCCATTTCTGCATCTCAGCTCATCAATAAATTTCTTTTGATCAACTTCGTTTTTCATTTCAATACTATAAACTACTTCAAATAATTCTCCAAAATTACTTGTTTTAACTTTTTTTAAATGATGCGATATTGTGTATTCTTTTAAAATATCATCAAATAAATGTTGATAATTTAAATTTTCAGGTATAGTAATTTTTAATATCATTGAAGAGTTTTTTTGAACACCATAGTTAGTCATAGTTATGATTATCATTACAGCACATAATATAATTGTAAATATTGCAGCATATCCTACATATCCCATACCGCTTGCTAAACCGACCGCTAAAGTGAAGAATACATATGCTATATCTTTAGGGTCCCCAGGTGCACTACGAAAGCGTATAAGGGAAAATGCTCCTGCTAAACTAAATGCTCTAGCGACATTGTTTCCTACTAGTAAAATTATAATTGAAATTATTGTAGGAAGCATAATAAGCGTTACAGTGAAGCTAGGTGCATACCCTTCTTTCTTATGAGTTTTAATATATACTATACTTATAATTAATCCTAATATTATTGAAGAAAAAGTTACTGCTAATATATTAGTAAGTGTTAGTGATTCTCCTACGGCCGATGATAATAATGTTTCAATGTTAATCATGTTAAAATCTCCTTTTGCTTTAATTTATGTATGGATTATAAAATATCAAACTGAAATTATTCTGAAGAAAGAATTTCAGTTTGATTTCAGCTTTATAATATACAATGCTAATAATATAAAGTATAATCATATTATAAGTTTAATTATTAACAACTAGGAGGTATGGAATGAGAATTCTTATTGTAGAAGATGAAGTACGCCTTGCAGAAGCATTGAGTCAAATTATGATTGAAAATAAATATATAGTAGATTGTGTTCATGATGGTGAATCGGGTTATGACTACGCTATGAGCGACATTTATGATGTTATTGTATTAGATGTTATGTTACCTAAAATGAATGGATTTGATATTGTAAAAAATATGCGTAAAAATAAAAATAAAACACCTGTAATTTTGCTTACGGCAAAGGATGAAGTTGCAGATAAAGTTATGGGTCTAGATAGCGGAGCAGATGATTATTTAACAAAGCCATTTTCAAAGGATGAGCTTCTTGCGAGAGTACGTGCATTATCAAGGCGCCAAGGAGATGTTTTATTAAATGAAATTTCTTTTGGAGATATAATTCTAGATTTATCAACTTATACTTTAAAGTGTAAATATAAATCAGTGCATTTAGGCTTAAAGGAATTTGAAGTTATAAGACTCCTTATATCAAATTCAAAAATAGTTTTTCCTAAAGAAGACTTGATATTAAAAGTATGGGGTACTGAATCAGATGCAGAAGATAATAATGTAGAAGCATACATTTCGTTTTTAAGAAAGAAACTTATGTTTTTAGGTTCTGCTGTAAATATTACAACTATTAGAAAATTAGGTTACCGTCTGGAGGATTCTGGTAAATGATTAAAAAACTGAAAAAAAAATTTATATTAATTAATATGATTTTAATTACAATTGTTTTATTAATTACATTTATTTCTATCTTGGGTTATACTAATCAACAAATAATTAATGATTATAACAATATAATGAAGCAAGTTATAGATAAAGATGGAAGAAATGAACCACCAAAAAGAGAAATTGGTGGAATGATACCGATGGATGGGAAAAATATTCAACAGTTTCCATTTGCCACTTTTTATGTAAAATTAGATTCTTCAAACAATATAATAGAAGTAATAGGTGATGATTTTATAATATCAGATGAATCAGTATTAAATGAAATAGTGAAAGGTTCTATGAATAGTATCGATAAAAGCGGAGTTGTCCAAGGAGAAGATTTAAGATTTTTAAAACAGAAAACACCTTTTGGTTTAAGGATTGTTTTTGCTGACAGAAGTTATGAATTGAGCACATTGTCTCATTTGGTACAAACAGCTGCATTTGTTGGCATTGGAACTTTGCTCGCTTTTTTCTTAATAAGCTTATTCCTTGCTAATTGGGTTTTAAAGCCTATTGAAAAATCTTGGGAACAACAAAAGCAATTCGTTGCAGATGCTTCTCATGAGTTGAAAACACCACTAACTGTTATTTTAGCAAATGCAGGAATAATTTTATCACATAAGGATGATAAAGTAGAAAATCAATTAAAGTGGCTTGAATATATTCAAACAGAAGCACAAAGAATGACAACACTAGTAAATAATCTACTTTTCCTTGCTAAAACAGACGATGCAAAAAATAATGAAATTTATTCAGAAGTAAATTTTAGCGATGTGTTGTGGAGCAGCATGTTGCCTTTTGAATCAGTAATTTTTGAACAAGAGAAATTTTTAGATAGCAACATCGAACCTGATATTTTCGTAAGGGGAGATGAAAGTAAATTAAAACAACTTATTGTTATATTAATTGATAATGCTTGTAAATATTCAGATAAAAATGGCCGAATAAAGGTTGAACTTACGCAAAAACAAGACAAGGTAAAATTGACAGTTAACAATACAGGAGAAATTATCACCAAAGATCAAATTGATAATATTTTTGTTCGCTTTTATAGAGTAGATAAATCAAGAGCTAGAGAAAAGGGTGGATATGGACTTGGACTTGCCATTGCAGAAAGTATTGTTAAATCTCATAATGGTAAAATATCAGTTGAAAGTACAGAAGAAACAGGAACAACATTTGCTGCAGTTTTTCAAACAGTTAAAAAAAGGCTTATTTAAATGTAATGGCGGGTTTATCCCCGCCATCAACTATTATTATTATTATTATTCTCCGCAACTTCCGCCACAGCCGCAACCACCGTCACTGCCGCAGCCACCGCTACAACCACCAGATGGAAGAACAACAGGCTTTAAGCCGATTCCATTGCCATCATTTTCTTCATTAGAAACAATTATAAATCCACCGTATTCTGCAAGCATAGCTTTATCTACTATGAATTTAATTTCATTAATGACTTCAACATCATCTTCTGAAGTTTCTTCGCCAATCATTATATTAAAAATAGGACCACTGCAAGTAAATTCAGATATGCCAATTCTAATATTGTAAGACTCTACATTGTTTTCATCTAAAAAATCTTTAAATTCTTTATATGCAACATCACTCATAAATATATTTTTCATATTATATCCTCTCTAAATTAAATGTTTAATAATTAAATACATTATAAGAATATCATATATGAAGAGTTTTGCAAATAAAAAATTTATTTTGCATTATATTTATTTCATATTTGCTATTTCGACATTTGTATAATAATGTTTCAAAATTTCTTTGTAATTATATCCTTCATCTGCCATACCATCCGCACCCCATTGACTCATACCAACACCATGACCATATCCTGTTGTTACAATTTCAATTTCATCGCCTGATTGAACAAAACTGAAATCAGTTGAATTAAGGTTAAAAAGGGATCTAATTTCACGTCCTGAAATTTCTTTATTATCAATTATAATTGATTTTACTTTCCCACCTTCGCTAATATCTCCTAATTGTATTTTTTCTTTTAAGTTATTTGGATTAATATTTAATTCTCCATATACAGATTTAATTTTGTTAATAAAATCCGTAACTGTTATTTTAGTTGAATCATGGAGTTTTGGAGCTTCATTTTCATATGGGCTTTCAACACTTCGCAAATAAGGTACAGAATTAGAAAAAACATCTTCTGAGTTTTCTGTCCTTCCTCCACTAGTTGAATGAAATAAAGGCTCAATAATTTTACCTTCATAAATCAAAATTTGACCTCTGGTAGAATTAACAGCCTCTTCAATTTTACTCCAATATGTATCATACCATCCATCTTCATGTGATGAAATTAAGTCATCTTTTGAACTCCAAACCTGACAATGAGTACCTGTGCAAACAGGAGCATCCTTGTGTTCTGGTTGCCCATCTGGAAATTTTTTTAATTTATACAACAAATATGTTCTAGCTGTAACTGCTTGAGCTTTAAGTGCTTCCGAATTAAATTCTGCTGGCATTTCTGATGCTACTACACCTTTGAGATATTCTTCAAAATCAATCACAATTACTTCATTTGTTTTGAGGTTATAAACTTTTATTAAATCCGGTGCAGAAACATCTGCTTGATATATTTGTTCATCTATTGAATCTTCTGTTTTATCTTCAGCTTCAGGTATAACTTCATTGCTTTCAGCCTTAGAAGTACCTATTTTTTGTTCTAAGTAAGTTAAAGCAACAGTTGGAATAATAAATAGCATTGAAAAGATGAGTATTGCAAAAATGAAAAGATTTTTCATAAAAAGTCTCCTTTGTCATAAGTTGTATTTAAATATTATGTTTTAAAAATTTTTTTAGAACGCTTGTATTAAAAATTAAATTTAGGACACAATATTTAAAAGATATAAAAAAGAACAAAAAAACAGGAGGTTTATATGAAAAAGGATAAATTTAAAAACACAAAAGAAAAAATGAAGAGGTTCTTTATAAAACTAAAAAATAAAGATACAAGCTTTTTTATAATTGCTTTATGTGTTTGCTTATTATCAACAGCTGTAATTTGGAGGTACAATGCTCAAAAACCAAATGAAGAAAATAATTTAGCGCAAAATGGAAAAGGTGAGCAAGAGGAAGGCAACATTAATACAAATGTTGACCCTTATGAAGATTATTTGAATGAAGTAATGGATGACTATGGTAAACAAAATCAATCAGATGCTGTAACGGAAACAGAAACAAAAACAGTTGATTTAAAAAGCATGAATGTTCCATTAGCAGGAGAAGTTGTTAAAGAATTTACTCTTGATAATTTATTGTATTTCGATGCAATTGGTGAATGGAGAGTACATAAAGGATTAGATATAAAACCTAAAGACACTTTAATGATAGAATCTGCATTTAGTGGAACAGTAGAAAAAGTTAGTAAGTCTGAACTTACTGGAACTGAAATTATTATTGATCATGGCAACAATGTAAAAACACTATATAACAACCTTTCATCATCAAAAGTCAAAGTAGGAGAAGTTGTTGAAAAAGGTCAAATAATAGGAAACGTGGGAAAATGCGATAGTATAGAGTCTGCTGATGGACCACACTTACATTTTGAAATAAGTGTAGATGGAAAAAATGTTAATCCCCTTGACTATATTCCTGAAGAATAAAAAATAAGGTTCTAATAGGAATGTTTATTGCATAAAAATGTAAATAAGACGGTTGATAATGTCAAAGGGGGTTAAACATGAAAGATTACATAGAACGGAGAGCTATAGAAATCGCGGAATATATAATAAATACTGAATCCACTGTCAGGCAAACGGCAAAAAAATTCGGCGTTAGCAAAAGTACAGTACACAAAGATGTTACAGAACGTCTTCCTAAATTAAACCCTCCAGCTGCTAGTGAAGTTAAAAGAGTTTTGCTTAAAAACAAATCCGAGAGACACATTAGGGGAGGAAAAGCTACACGCCTAAAATATAAAGAGATACATGAACATGATAAAGTAAGCAATATGTAATTAACAAATTGATGAAAAGCTCTAAACCTAAATAGTTTAGAGCTTTTGTTGTTTATATAAATATTACGTAATGTTTACATTAAAACAATTTTATTTTTACATTCGAGATATATACTTAGCACAAGATAAAAAATTAAAGGAGATTAAAATAAATGAAAACAAAAAAAATATTAACGATAATATCAACAGTATTAATAATGGCATTGGCATTCGTAGGATGTACAAAAAATGAAACTCAAACACAAACAACTGCACAGCCACAAGAAGAACAAAATTCAGAAAAACCAGTATCAAATTTTGACGCAGAAAATGATATAACAGTGGTAGCAAGAGATGCAGCATCTGGAACAAGAGGCGCTTTTCATGAGCTTATGAAAATAAAAGTAAAAGAAGGGGACACAGAAGTTGATAAACTTGTTGTAGGAGCATTAGAGTTTGATGGAACTGACAAGGTTATTACAGCTGTAGAAGGTGACAAGTATGGAATTGGATATATTTCTCTCGGTTCAGTAAGTGAAAGAATATTAGCTGCTAGCGTTGATGGCGTGGAAGCAAATATTGAAAATGTAAAAAGCGGAAAATATGCAGTAGCAAGACCTTTCTTGTTAGTAACAAAAGGAACTGAAAATGATCTTGTAAAAGACTTCATAAGCTTCACAGAATCTGTTCAAGGACAGAAATTAGTTGGAGAAAAAAATTATATTCCTTCAGTAGAAAATGCGACTGAATATAAAGCTTCAGGCTTGTCAGGTACTATTAAAGTTGCTGGTTCAACTTCAGTAACACCATTGATGGAAAAATTGCAAGAAGTTTACAAAGAACTTAATCCGAACATCACATTTGAAATGCAGTCAAATGGCTCATCACAAGGTATAAAAGCAGCTATTGATGGAACTTACGATATAGGTATGAGTTCAAGAGAATTAAAGGATGATGAAAAATCACAACTGAATGAACACACACTTGCAATTGATGGTATAGCAGTAATATTAAACAAAGAAAATCCTATGACAGACATTTCATCAGAAAACATTACAAAAATATATACCGGTGAAATAACGAAATGGTCTGAAGTAAAATAAATAATAACCCTCCACTTAATATATGAAAAGACAAAGTGTACATAAGTTCGCTTTGTCTTTCTGTGCTTAATTAAATAACATAAATTAAAAAGACAATTAACTTTATATATAAATTAATATGTTTAGAAAACTGATATTAATGGTATATAAATAAAGTAATTGTGAAATTTCCAATTGATGCATTTTAAATTCAAGAAAAAAGTATTACATTCATGTAACATTAAAAAATAGGAGGAAATATAAATGAAATTACTAGTTCCTGTTGACGGTTCTTCAGCTTCTTTAAATGCAGTGATAAAATCTATTGAAATAGCTGTAAAACATGGATTTTCAATCAAACTTATAACTGTTGTCGATACAGATAAATTTTCATGGTATAAAAGAAATGAAAAACTATGGCGTCAAGTTGATGGTTCAATTATACAAGAAAATGATGAATTAGCAAAAAAATTCGAAGAAAGGATTAAAGAAGATTCTTCTAAATTATTAGATTCAATCGTTAATAAATTTGATTTTTCTGATATAGAAGTTGAAAAAGAAATACTGCTAGGCGAACCTTATGTTAAAATTATAGAAACAGCTAAAAATGAAAAATTTGATCTTATTGTAATTGGCAATAGGGGATTCACCAAAATAAAGCGTTTTTTTGTAGGATCCGTTACTCAAAGAGTAATTTCAGACGCTCCATGTCCAGTTTTAGTAATTCATACAGACGCTGAAAAGTAAACATGATAAAGCAAGCAATATTTAATTAACAAATTGATGAAAAGTATATATTTTAAATAAATTACAAAAAGCTTCTACCACAATTGTAGAAGCTTTTTGTAATTGTCTGTGAAATAAAAAAATATCGTCAGTTTTTATACTTAAAAACATTTAAAATTACTAATTTTATTTAATAAAAGGTAACTAAAATCATATAAAATATTGACAAATTTTGTAATAGGTTATAGAATTAATTTTGTTAAAAGTTATATAGATTTAAATTTTAAAGGTATAAAAAAGTCTTGAAAACGTTATGTTAATAAACATAATATTATATAGAAAATTGAAAAGGGGAAAGTTATTGTAAAACCAACAACAATGAAGCTTAAAAAGACAATAATGAGAAATACTGAATTTTCTCTTTTTCAGTTTTAAATAAAAAAAGCGCATAATACAAATGAAATATTAATTATGATTTAACATATTATGTTTTTATGTTGTTTTTAAGTTTTACATAACAGTAATGTTCTATGGATGAAAATTTTTACAAACAGATAATTGAAGATTCACCAATAGGATATGCATATAATAAAATTATATGTGACGGAGGTATACCCTGTGACTATGAAGTTTTAGATGTAAATGCTACTTTTGAAAAACTTACAGGGCTACTTCGTTCAAATATAATAGGCAAAAAGATTACGTCGGTTTTTTTAAATTTTAAGGAGTTCGACTATGAATGGATAAAAAATTGTGGAAACATTGCAATTAATGGTGGTAAAAAAGAATTTGAACACTTTTCAACTACATTAAATAAAATGTATAAAGTTAATGTGTATTCACCTAAAAAAGGATTTTTTATAACAAATTTTGTTGATATATCAAAAGAGAAAGAGCAATTGCACGAATTGGAAGAAAGTCATAAGAGAATGGAAAACATTCTCGAAGGAACTAATGTTGGCACATGGGAATTGAATATGAAAACTGGAGAAATTCTTCACAATGAAAGATGGGCTGAAATGTTAGGTTATACACTTGAGGAATTATCTCCAATTACAAATGATACATGGAAAAGGTTAGTTCATCCAGATGATTTGATTCAAGAGTGCATCAGAGATATCCAACTTTATAATAAGGAAATAGAATACTATGATGATGAATACAGAATGAAACATAAAAATGGAAGCTGGGTTTGGATACATGATAGAGGTAAAGTTATTTCATGGGCAGACGATGGTCAACCTCATATAATATGTGGAACGCATACTGACATTTCTGATAAAAAGAAAAAGCAAGAAGAAATTCTTTATTTAAGTTATTGTGATCAATTAACAGGTTTATACAATCGTAGATATTATGAAGAAGAGCTAAAGAGGCTTGATGTAAAAAGGAATCTTCCTATGACTATAGTAATGGCTGATGTGAATGGATTAAAACTTATTAATGATTCATTTGGACATGCACTTGGTGATAGACTTCTTAAAAAGGTAGCAGAGGTAATAAAAAAAGGATGCCGTAGTGATGATATTGTTGCTAGGCTTGGTGGAGATGAATTTGTTGTTATATTAACTAAAACTGATGAAGAAGAAGCTGAGCAAATAATTAAACGTATAAATACCTTTGCATTAAATGAAAAGGTTGGTTCGATAAATGTTTCTATTGCATTCGGCTATGAAACAAAGAACACTGAAGATGAAAGTATTCAAGACATATTCAAAAATGCTGAAGACCATATGTATAGACATAAGCTTTATGAAAGTTCAAGTATAAGGAATCAAACAATAGATTTAATTATGAATACTTTATATGAGAAAAGCAATCGTGAAATGTTGCATTCTATGCGTGTTAGTGAAATCTGTGAAGAAATTGCGATAAATATGAATTTTTCGCAAGATGAGGTTAATCAAATTAGAATAGCTGGACTAATGCACGATATAGGCAAAATGGGAGTTGACGAAAAAATACTTAATAAAACTGAAAGATTAAATAGTCATGAATGGAAAGAAATTATGAAACATCCTGAAATAGGATACCGAATACTCAGTTCGTCTAATGAATTTTTTGAAATTGCAGAGTATGTGCTTAAACACCATGAAAGATGGGACGGAAAAGGTTATCCGAGAGGATTTAAAGGTGAAGAAATATCATTGCAGTCAAGGATAATTGCAGTTGCTGATGCCTTTGATGCTATGACAAGTGACAGGCCTTATAGAAAAGGATTAACTGTAGAAGAAGCAATAAGTGAAATAAAAAAATTTTCAGGAACTCAGTTTGATCCTAGCATTGTAAAGGTATTTATTAATATGGTTATGTAGATATAATAATGATTTTAATAATATTTAATACTAATTTCATGCAATTATAATGTTAAATTTGATAAAACAAGAATAACACCCAATATTCCAAACAACTAGGAAATTGGGTGTTATTCATTAGATACCTCGAATTCTGTTTGTGTAGGACTCACCTCTTTCTTTAGCACCAGCTAAACATTCATCTTATTAAATCAACTTGCAAAACTGAAATTCAACCATACAATGTTCATTTAATTATCAAATGTTTCCTCAATGCTTAAGTTATATTTTAACTACCATTTTGATTTAAATCCGTTAGGTATCGGATTACCTAGAAAATATACACTACGCGGTGTTTAGGCGTTTCATTTCTTTTTATATAACATTAATCCTTTGAGGTGGTTATTAAATAACATTGACTTCAGCTTTTTGATTTATAAAACTTATGTTGTATTTATAATATACCCCTTAATATTTCGTTTAAACATAAATTAAAAACTTTTATATAAAGATTTTTATAATTAGTATTGTTTTAGTATAGTAATTTTTTAATAGGAAAAACTAATAAAAATATTAGTAGGAGGTTTTATATGAATAATAATAATTTTAAAATAGCAGATTTAAAAGATAAAGACTATGAATACTTTAAAAGCGTTGAAGATAAAATTAAAATGGAAACGGGAAAAGAATTTGTACTCATAGCATGGGAAAAAAATAAATAGTATATTAATGGCTTTAAAATTAAAGGAGCAGTTGAACTAAGAAATTAGCGTAACTGCTTTTTTTATTTCATAATTAGTCTTTATCTACTATATTTGTAATACATTTTAGATTTCTTGTATAAAATGTTTAATAAGATAAAGTGGGAGGTTATTGTGACTAATAATAAAGTGGAGTTAAAACAAATAATGAGATTTGCAGGCGCTTTCATAGCATTTTTAATAGGGTCCGGTTTTGCGACAGGACAAGAAATAATGCAATATTTTGTAGTTTATGGTTATATGGGCATAGTTGGTATTATAGTTATGTTTGTACTTCTTTTATATGTAAATGTAAAGTTTATAACTGCAGGATATGAACATAAAAATTCAAGGCGATATGATATTTACTCTTTTTACTGCGGCAGAAAAGTAGGCCAATTTTATAATTATTTTATAATAGTATTTTCATTTATGTCAGTTGTAGTGATGATAGCTGGAGCTGGTGCTACAATAAATCAACAATATGGTTTGCCGATATATTTTGGTTGTATCATAATGGCAATATTATCTGGATGTACAGTTATTTTTGGATTAAATAAAATAGTTGATATAATAGGAATTATTGGACCTCTAATAGCTTTGTTATCAATTTTATTAGGGCTGTCAGCTGTTTTGAAAAATCCTAACGGGTTAAGAACTGCAAATGAATTTATTCCAACATTAAAACAAATGAAAGCATCAACTAACTGGTTATTTGCATCATTATCTTATGTAGGATTTTCTATACTTTGGTTAGCTTCATTTTTATCTTCTATGGGGAAAATTGCAAATAGCAAAAAAGAAGCAGTTTTTAGTGCAATAGCAGGGGTTAGTGCTTTTTCCTTATCAGTTTTGATAGTGGCACTAGGTCTTTTAGCTAATATAGAACAAGTTGCAGGAACAATGATTCCATCATTAATATTGGCAAGAAACATAAATCCAGCTGTAGCTAAAATATTTTCATTAACAGTTGTAGCAGGAATATATACAACAGCAGTACCTCTGCTTTGGACTGTTTCTTCTAGAGCTGCTGATGAAAAAAGCAAGAAATATAAAATTACAACAGTAGGATTAACTATTGCTGGAACTTTGATATCATTAAATGTTCCTTTTGATATCTTAATAAATATAGTATATGGCTTTAATGGTTATATAGGTTTATTGTTTTTAATATTGATGATTTCAAAAAGTATTAAAATTAAAATATAAACAAAGAAATACATTTAGTAAAAAATATTCTTTTATGTTGTATTACTTAAGAATATTATGTTAAAATTAAGACAATAAGGGTATAATATTCTTTAATATATATAATGTAAAAATAAGGAGAAGTTCATGACAAGAGATGAAAATAGATTATCAAATGAGTTAAGGAAAGTTAAAATAACAAGAAATTATTTACTTCACCCAGAAGGTTCTGTATTAATAGAAGTAGGCAATACTAAAGTTATATGTACTGCAATGATAGAAGAAAAAGTTCCGCCATTTTTGAAGGGAACAGGTAAAGGATGGGTTACATCTGAATATTCAATGCTTCCTGCTTCCACAAAAACTAGAAAAGCAAGAGATATTAATAAGGGAAAAATAGATGGAAGATCTCAAGAAATACAAAGACTAATAGGTAGAAGTTTAAGGTCGGTTGTGGATTTAAGTGCATTTGGAGAAAGAACTGTGTGGATAGATTGTGATGTTATTCAAGCAGATGGAGGAACACGTACAGCGTCGATCACAGGTGCATTTGTTGCCATGGTTGATGCATTTAATGTTTTATTAAAGAAAAAAGAAATAAAAAAAATGCCTATTAAATCATTTGTTTCAGCTGTAAGTGTTGGAATTGTTGAAAATGAAAAAATTCTTGATTTGTGTTATTCAGAGGACAGCAGTGCACAAGTAGATATGAATGTAGTTATGACTGACAAAGGTGAATTTATAGAAGTTCAAGGAACAGGTGAAGAATCTCCGTTTACATATAATGAATTTATGGATTTAATATCCTTAGGCTCAAAAGGGTGTCAAGATTTATATCTAATTCAGAAAGCTGCTTTAGGAGAAGAATTAAGCGAGGAAATTGGAAAATGAGAAGAACATTAGTTTTATCAAGTGGAAATAAACATAAAATAAAGGAAATAAAAAATATATTAAAAGATATGCCATTTGATGTTATTTCAAAAAACGATATTGGATTTGAAGACTTTGATGTTGTTGAAGATGGAGATACCCTTGAAGAAAATGCTTTAAAAAAAGCGCTGGAGTTAAAAAGGCATATAAATGGTATAATTATTGCAGATGATACAGGTTTATATGTAGATGCATTGGATGGAGACCCTGGAGTTTATTCAGCAAGATATGCTGGAGAACCAGTTTCTTACGCTGCTAACAATAAACTTTTACTTAAAAATCTAAAAGATATCCCCCTTGAAAAAAGGACAGCTGAGTTTAAAACAGTAATAGCAGTAGTTCTAGAAAATGGCGAAAGTTTTATGGCAGAAGGTGTTTGTAAAGGTAAAATAGCATTTGAACCAAGAGGAGAAAATGGTTTTGGGTATGATCCATTATTCATAGTTGATGGAACTGATAAAACTTTTTCAGAAATGACAGATGAGGAAAAAAACAATATTAGTCATAGAGCCAATGCCTTGTTAAATTTAAGAGAAAAGTTGGAGGAAGTGACAAGGTGAAAATATTAGTGTTAAGCGATACTCACGGTGCTGTATTTGAATCTATAATTAATCCAATGCAAAATGAAAAAAATATCGATATGATGATTCATTGTGGTGATAAATATAAGGATGCTGAAAAAATTGCCGGTTTGCTTGGTATAAAGGATTTTTACAGAGTGGTGGGTAATTGTGATTATGATATGCAAAATGAAAACACTATGCTTGAATTAGAAATTGAAGGAAAGCACGTGTTAATTACTCATGGTCATTTACAACATGTTAAAGATGGATTGGAATATCTGAAGGAATTAGCTAATAAAAAGTGTGCTGATATAGTTTTGTTTGGTCATACACATATATCACATGAAGAAATGGACAATAATGTACTTTATTTCAACCCGGGTAGTACAATCCTCCCTAAGACAGGCAAAGCAAGTTATGGTGTTATTGAAATATTATCAGATAAAATTATTAGTAAAATTATAAGAATTTAATTACAGAAATTATAAAAGAATTGAAATATTTAAGAAAATATATTTATATAATAAAATTATAAGACTGCATTAATAACGAAAATATTTTTAAAAGGTGAGCCTATGATAAATATTGGGGGATTAAAATTTGATCATTTGGATTATATCCTTATAGTTGATAGAGAGTTTACGGTAATATATAATACTAGATATGATAATAGAGTAAATATTTCTCTTGATGATTATAGTAAATATGAATATTTAAATAAAAATTTTTTTGAAATATACCCATCTATAAAAAAAGATACAAGCTCTATAGTAAGGTGTATGACTACAGGCGAAGTTGTAGTAAAAAAATTTCAGAAATATAAAGATTTTACAGGCAAAATTTATTGTACTCATAATGTGACTATTCCATTAGTTAGAAAAGGGAAAATTACGGGGGCAGTAGAACTTGTAAAGGATGTTACAACAATTGATAATGTTAATAATGAAGATATTGAAGAAGATTTTTATGAAATTAACAATATAACAAATGATTTAAGTAAAATTACTTTTGACAATATTATTACCTGCAATGATACTATGTTCAACATAATTGAACAAGCAAAAATATTATCAAAGACTCAGAACCCAACACTTGTTTATGGAGAAACAGGAACTGGGAAAGAAGTTTTTGTACAAGCAATGATAAATTATAGTGGTATATCTAGAAAAAAGGTAGTTATTCAAAACTGTGCAGCTATACCTCAAAATTTAATTGAATCAATATTATTTGGCACATATAAAGGTGCATATACAGGTGCTGAAAATAGGAAAGGCTTATTTGAAGAAGCTAATAATGGTGTAATATTCTTAGATGAACTTAATTCAATTCCATACGATGTTCAAGGAAAACTCCTTAGAGTGTTACAAGATGGAAGCTTTAGACCAGTGGGTTCAAATGTAGAGAAGGTTGTTAATGTTAAGGTAATAGCTACTATGAATATAGATCCAATTAAAGCTATTGAAAAAAAAGAGTTTAGAAGCGATTTGTTTTATAGATTAAGCAATGGAATGATATATATACCTCCTCTTCGTGAACGAAAAGGGGATATTAAATATTTTATACATAATTATATAAGAGAATTTAATAACATTTATAGTAAGCATGTAGAAACAATTACTAAAACATTGGAAGATTTTTTCTTTGAATATAATTGGGATGGCAATGTAAGAGAATTAAAAAATATTATTGAATCAATGATAAGTATAACAAATACTGATGTTTTAGGAATTCAGCAACTTCCTGCATATATGTATGATAAAGTTTATAAAACTAGTAAAACAACAGAATCAACAGGAAATAATGGTATAGATTATGTTAATGATGAATATAATTTAAAAAAAATATTGGAAGAAAAAGAAATAGAAACAATAAAAAAGGTGTTACGGATTACTAAAGGAAATAAAACAGAAGCGGGGAAAATTTTAGGAATTCCGAGACAAACGTTGAAATACAAAATTGATAAACTTAATATAGTATTATAATTAGACAAATAACTGTCTCTATAAATCAAAATGACAGTTATTTGTCGCACAAAGCAAACTAATCGACAGATTTCTGTCGATTTTATTTTTTTTGAGTAAAAGTATGCAAAATAGTACTAATTTTCAATGAATATTTATTGGCACATTTATTGCTAATAAGTATGTTGTGAAAATAATTTTTAGTAATAAATTATTTTAGTATCTATAAAAGAATTAATAATTCATTGAATTCATATCATTAAATAAAAGAAAAGGAGTACAAGATGAATTTAGAAGTAAGAAAAATTAGTATAAAGGATGTAATATTCAGTGATACAAATAAAATAGAAAATAATATTCTGTTTGTAAATCCGAAAATTCTCTGCGAATTAGTAAAAGAAGATAAGCGAATTAAAGACGTAATCTTCGATATTGCTAAGCCAGGAGAATCAGTTAGAATACTTCCTGTTAAAGATGTAATAGAACCTAGAGCAAAAATTGATTGCGATGCTTTCCCTGGAACATTTAAAGAGACTATGGAGGAAGTTGGAAGAGGTGTAACTTATGTATTGAGTGGTTGCGCAGTTGTTACTACAGGTCCAATTGTAGGATTCCAAGAAGGATTAATTGATATGAGTGGTCCAGCAGTGCAATATAGCATTTTTTCTAAATTATTAAATATTGTTATGGTCATTACAAAGGAAGATAATATAGGTCCACATGAACACGAACAAGCAGTTAGATTAGCAGGTATTAAAATTGCTCACTATATAGGAAAAATAGGATTAAGTTATGAAGAATATGATATAGAAGAATATGAATGGAAAAATATAGGACAAAAATATTCAGAATTCCCAGATTTGCCTAAAGTAGCATATGTGTACAATTGCATGAGCCAAGGGCTTTTACATGATACGTATTTTTATGGAAGAGATTCTAAATTGATGATACCAACTTTAATAACACCCCTAGAAGTTATGGATGGAGCTATTGTTAGCGGAAATTGTGTTTCACCTGGATCTAAAACCACAACATATCATCATTTAAACAATGCTGTAATAAAAGAATGTTTAAATAAGCATGGTAAAGAAATTAACTTCATGGGAATCATATTGAATCCATTAATGGTAACATTGAAAGAAAAATATAGGAATTGCATGCTTGCAGTTAGACAAGTTGAAATGCTTGGAGCTGAAGGCGTTATTATATCACAAGAAGGATTTGGAAATCCAACAACAGATTTAATGATAGCAACTCAGTCTTTAGAGAGAAAGGGAATTAAGACTGTAATAATAACTAATGAAGATGCAGGTATAGACGGAATGTCAGAATCTCTTCCAGATAGTGTAACAGAAGCTCATGCAATAGTGTCTACAGGTAACAGCAACGCAACTATTATGCTTCCAAAGATGGATAAAACAATAGGTCATCTAGTTGATATAGCTAGAGTTACTGGTGGAAATGTCGATTCTATACAAGAAGATGGTAAACTTTTGGTTGAAATACATGGCATTATGGGAAGTCACAATTTACAAGGTAACACTTTATTAAGTGCAATAACAATATAAAAAGAAGGTGATAAATTTGAAAAAGGTAATATTTTATACAAATCAATTCTTTGGACAAATTGGCGGTGAAGATAAAGCATATACAGAACCGCAATTTCATGAAGGTCCTATAGGAAATGCCAATGCTTTTACAGGTAAAATAGAAAATGCAGAAATTGTAGCAACAATTATTTGTGGCGATAATTATTATGTGGAAAATATGGATATAGTAAAAAGCTTCATTAAAGAAAATTTTAAAGATATAGAATTTGATTTACTTATAGCTGGACCAGCTTTTAATGCAGGTCGATTTGGAATAGCATGTGCGGATGTTTGTGCATATGTAAAAAAGGAATTTAATGTTGAAACAATGACTGGTTTATATTGGGAAAACCCAGCTGTCGAAATGTATAAAAAAGATATCTATATAATGGAGGTAGCTAAATCTGCTGCAGGCATAAGAAAAGCAGTTCCATTGATGGCTAAATTTGCAAGCAAATTATTAAATGGAGAATCTATAGGAAATCCAAAGGAAGAACAGTATTTTGCAAAAGGTAAAAGAGTAAATGTATTTAAAGAAAAAAATGGTGCTGAACGAGCAGTTGATATGTTAATTAAAAGGCTTAAAAATGAACCCTTTGAAACAGAACTAGAGATTTCAGTATATGATAAAGTAGAACCAGCACCTCCAATTAAAAATATAAAAACATCTAAAATAGCATTGTGCACAACAGGTGGTATTGTTTTAATGGGAAACCCTAATCACATGCCAGCTGCAACTGCTAAAATTTATAAAATGTATGACATTTCAAATAAAGAAAGTTTAAAAGAAGGCGAATTTGAGTCGGTTCATGCAGGATATGACCCTGTTTATGCAAACAAAGATCCTAACAGAGTAGCACCTTTAGATATTCTTAGACAATTAGAAAATGAAGGTGAAATAGGCAGTATATATCCATATTTAACAACGACAACAGGCAATTCAACTTCTGTTGCAGATGCTACCAGAATGGGAAAAGAAATAGCTCAGAAGTTTGTAGATGACGGAGTAGATGGAGTTATATTAACAAGCACATGAGGTACCTGTACTCGTTGCGGTGCAACGATAGTAAAACAAATTGAAAAAGTAGGAATTCCGGCTGTACACATATGTACAGTAACACCTATATCAAAGACAGTTGGTGCAGCAAGGATATCTGGAGCACAAGCAATTCCTTACCCTACAGGGAATCCAGAGCTTACGGTTGAAAAAGAGGTGAATCGTAAAAGAGAAATAGTCATGAATGCAATTGAACTTCTATTAAAATAATTATTATTAAAGAGATTATTAGATATTAAAATTTCAATTTGGAGGTAATTAAATGAAAGTAGCAGTTTTAGGTTCAGGAAATGGTGGATGTGCAGTAGCTTTTGAATGGTCAAAAGCTGGTCATGATGTATATATGTTTGATTTTAAAGAATTTCCTAAAAATATTGAAGCAATAAATAATTCTGGAGGAATATATGCAGAAGGAGAACTTGAAGGTTTTCAAAAATTAGCATATGCAGGACATGATATATCAGAAGTAATACCTAAAGCAGACTTAATATTTGTTGTAGGTCCAGCTTATAGTACAGAACCTTTTGGGAAAGCGTGCAAACCATATATGCAAAAAGATCAGATGTATATTGTGTGTCCAAGTTCATGTGCTGGAAGCATAGTATTTAAAAATGCATTAGGTCTCGATATAACTGATGATACGGTTATTATTGCAGAAACATCAACTTTACCATATGCGGTTAGGATAATTGGAGATGCAAAAATTGCAGTGTACAATAGATTGAAAGGTGCATATTTTATTGCAGCACTACCTCATAAATATAACAATAAAGTTTATGATATAGTAGGAAAAGTATATCCGGAAATGGAAATAGCAGTGAACATTTTACAAACAACTTTACAGAATGCTAATCCAATAATACATCCATCTGTTACATTATTAAATGCAGCACTAATAGAAAGAACAAAAGGTGATTTTCTTTTCTATGAAGAAGGAGTAACGAAGGCTGTAGGTAGAGTTATAAAATCACTGGATAAAGAAAGAATTGAAATAGGAAAAAAACTTGGAATTACAGTAATACCTGATCCTGTGCTTGGCATTAAACAAGGTTATATGGCTGATGATACATATGATGTTGGATATTCGAAAGCTCCAGGATTCAAAGGAATAAAAGCTCAACCTCAACTAGATTATAGATATTTTAATGAAGATGCAGGTTATGGTTTGGTGTTTTTTACCGATCTGGCGAAACAAATAGGAGTAAATACCCCAAGTATGGATTCAGTGATTAATATGGCATCAATTGTTATGGATAGAGATTATAAAGGTGAAAAAGCAAGGACGATGGAAAGTTTAGGATTATCAGAGTATAGTTTAGATGAACTTAATCAAATCCTTTAATAAATAAAACACCTTTCAGAAAGGAATGAGGTATAATGTCTTTTAATAGAAATGATTGGCTTGATGAAATGGAGCATATTGATTGCGTTGCAATATATGATGGAAGTGGCAGACTAGTATATTCATTAAGATATAATTCCCAATTCAATGAAAAAGTTGATAAAGATGAATATGAAAAAAATATAAACAAAAATGTATTAGAGGTTTGTCCTTCATTAACAAGTGAAACAAGTAGTGTAATAAGCTGTATAAGAACAGGAGAACCAGTTTATCTCAAAAGACAAGAATATTATGATTATAAAGGAAGAAACCTCACTACCCAAAACATTACATTTCCAATAGTTAAGTATGGTAAGATAATTGGAGCTGTTGAACTTACTAAAGATATAAAAGTTATAAATGATTTAGCAAAAGATAATAATTTCGACTATATGAATTTCGAAGATAAGAATTATAAAGGTTCTAAAAGCCTAAAGTATAGGTTTGATGATATAATTACAAATAATGATGAAATGAAGGATTGTATAAAAAGAGCAAAATTGTTATCAAATACTAATTCACCAGTTTTAATATATGGTGAAACTGGAACTGGAAAGGAGTTATTTGTACAATCTATACATAACTATGGAAAAAGATGTGGAAAACCTTTTATTGTACAAAATTGTGCGGCATTACCAGATAACTTATTCGAATCTATCTTGTTTGGTACTACTAAAGGAAGTTTTACTGGTGCAACAGATAAAAAGGGACTTTTTGAATTAGCTGATGGTGGGACATTATTTTTAGATGAAATAAATTCAATGCCTCTTAGTTTGCAACCTAAACTATTAAGAGTATTGCAGGATGGTGTAATTCGTAGAATTGGAGATGCAGAAGAGATAAAGGTAGATGTACGAGTAATTGCTGCCATGAATGCAGATCCACTAAAAGCTTTAGAAGATAAATTAATAAGAGAAGATTTGTTTTATAGATTAAACGTTAACAGTATTAAAATTCTCTCATTAAGAGAAAGAAGATCGGATATAACAGTTTTGACAGAATACTTTTTTAAAAAATATAATTGTTTGTTAGCAAAAGATATTAAAGGATTATCTAGTGAAGCTAAAATTCTATTTCAAACATATAATTGGCCTGGAAATGTACGTGAACTTGAACATGTAATTGAAGGATCAATTAATATTTGTGAGGATAAGATAATTGATATTGGTCAACTTCCTGCATATTTCTTTACTGTTTTTGAAAACAGCAATTTAATAAATGATGATATTGATATTGATGATTCATTGACAAATCTATTAAATATTATAGAGAGAAATATTATAATTAAATCATTAAAAAATACCAATGGAAATGTAACGAAAACTTCCAGAGATTTAAAGATTTCAAGGCAGAGTTTACAATATAAAATGCAGAAATTTAAAATCAAAACTTAAAGCAAGATTTTTTGTAAAATAGCAAAAAATCTTGCTATTTTACAAATGCATAAATTGAGCTATATCAATCAATACCAGCAGTTCTGTAAAATAAGTTGCTTAAAATTCATATATAAATAATTTGTAAAGATTTCATTTTCTAACTTGTATGTTGAAATTTCAACAGGCTAAGATAAATATATAATTGGCACATTATTTGCTTTACTAATATTAGTAATAAAATTTTAGGAGGAAAAAATAATGATTATAGGAGTTCCAAAAGAAATAAAAAATAAAGAAAACAGAGTAGCAGCAGTTCCTGCAGCTGTATCTGAATTAGTGAAGAAAGGACATACGGTATATGTAGAAAATAATGCAGGATTAGGCAGTGGATTTTCTGATGAAGATTATAAAAAAGCAGGAGCCATTATTTCTGATTGTGATACAGTATATAATAATTCTGAAATGATTTATAAAGTTAAAGAAATTTTTCCGCAAGAATACAAATATCTTAGAGAAGGATTAATTGTTTTTACATATATCCATTCAAATGCACATTTAGAGCAAACTCAAGCATTATTAAGAAGCAAGGTAATAGGTATTGCTTATGAAGATGTAGTGGATAAGAATGGTAAATTTCCACTTTTGAAACCTATGAGTGAATTAGCTGGTAAAGGTGGATTTCTAGCAGCACTTTACTATGGACAAAGCGTTCACGGTGGTAAAGGAATATTATTTAATAGAGTATGTGGAGTTGATACTCCTGTAGTTACTATAATCGGATGTGGTGAATCTGGTAATGGAGCAGCTGAACTTGCTGCAAGTTTTGGTAATCATGTAAAAATATTAGATGTAAGTAAAGAAAATATGGATGAAGCTAAAGCTAAATTACCTTCAAATGTTGAATTCTTATTTTCAAATAGAACTAATTTATTGAAAAGTTTGAAAGAAACAGATGTATTAATAAATTGCATATTGTGGAATAAAACTAGAAAAGATCATCTTGTTTATAAAGAAGATTTAAAACTAATGAAAAGTGGAGCAATGATAATTGATGTAGCATGTGACGATAATGGAGCTATAGAAACAAGCCGCTCAACAAGTCATGATGACCCGATTTATTATGAAGATGGAATATTACATTATTGTGTTGACAATATTCCGTCAGCTTTTGCTCATACTGCATCTATAAGTCTTTCTAATGCAACACTACCATATGCGATGGAAATAGCAAATAAGGGATGCGAAAAAGCATTAAAAGATAATAAGTTCTTATTAAAAGGCCTCACTTGCTATTACGGTAAACTAACATTAGAAGAAACAGCAAAAAAACATAATTTAGAGTTAACACCACAAGAAAAGATTGTAGAAGAGTTAAAATAACGTAATTTTCTAAGTATGATCAAAGATCATACTTAGATCAAATAAAAAAATAGGAGGATTTTATGGAATACGGAATTTTATCATTAGCACCTGCTTTTACTGCCTTAGTTTTGGCATTTGTAACAAGAGATGCATTGTTTTCAATTTTGATAGGAGTGTTAGTAGGTGTATTAGTAACAGGTCAAAACTTAATAATGGGTTTTACTTCAATTTTGCAAAGTGCTTTAGGTAACGCAGATTTTATTTGGGTATTAGGTATTGAAGTATTTATAGGAATGATGGTTGCATTATTTCAAAAATCAGGAGCAATTGAAGCCTTCTCCAATATGCTTTCAAAGAAAAGTATAAAAGCAAGAGGAGCTCAAACAATAGCATGGTTATTAGGTATATTCATATTTTTTAGTGATTACTTTAGCCCACTATATGTTGGAACTGTAATGAAAGGTATTACAGACAAAGCAAGAGTATCAAGGGAAAAATTAGCATATATATGTGATTCAACATCTGCACCTGTTTGTACAATGATACCGTTTTCGGCATGGGGTGTATATATGGCAGGTCTGTTGGTAGGATTAGGACCAATTTTAGACAAAGATATGGCAATGGAAGCTGTTATAAAAATGGTACCATTTAATTTTTATGGAATTATAACAATAGCGATGGTTGGACTTATAGCAGTTGGAGTTATTAAAGACTATGGCCCTATGAAAAAGGCAGAAAAAAGAGCAATGGAAGAAGGAAAAGTAATAAGCGATACTGCCAAACCATTAATGAGTCATGAATTAGATCAAATTAAACCTAAAGAAGGTATAAAATCGAATTTATTATTAAATTTCTTTGCACCTGCTCTAATCATAATTTGTACTACTCTTGGTACATATATATTTATGGGTTCAACTAAAACACTAGAAGCATTTATAGCAGCAGTTGCATATCAATTTGTAGTAATGTTGATTCAAAAAATGGGAACATTATCAGAACTAATGGATACAGCAGTTCAAGGTATAAAAAGCGTTATATCAGCAATGTTGATATTAGCATTAGCATATTGTTTAAATGCAATTAGCAAAGAGTTGGGAACGGCTCAATTTGTAATAAGTGTTACTGAACAATGGATGACACCAACAATGTTATTACCTTTAACATTTCTTGTTTGTGCATTTGTATCATTTTTCACAGGAACTTCATGGGGAACATACGCAATAATGACACCAATATTTGTAGGAATAGCATTCCAGTTAACTGGTGGAGTTTTAAATAATATTATATATGGAACAGTAGCTGCTATAATGGGTGGAGGATGTTTTGGAGACCACTGCTCACCTTTGTCAGATACAACTATACTGTCATCACTTGCATCAGGGTCAGATCATATTGACCACGTTAATACTCAGCTACCATATGCTTTAACAACTGCGGCAATATCTTTAGTAGGATATTTAATAGTCGGAGTTGTTATAGGATAAATTAATATGAAATTCAATTAAATAAAAAGAATAAATAAAAAAAGTTCAGGTAAATTAACATTACTTGAGCTTTTTTATGTTATAAATATTTATATTGAATTTATCAAATCTATTTTTGTTGACTTAGATATATAAAAGATATATAATAAAAGCGAACATACGTTTAGAGGTGGATTATGGCCAAATTTAAAATAAAGTCTGATTTTAAACCTACGGGAGATCAGCCAGCAGCTATAGAAAAAATTGCTGAAGGATTAAAAAACAATTTAAAATATCAAACACTGTTAGGAGTAACAGGATCAGGAAAAACCTTTACTATGGCAAATATTATAGAAAGGGTTCAAAAACCTACTCTTATATTAGCGCATAATAAAACTTTAGCAGCACAGTTATGTTCAGAATTTAAAGAGTTTTTTCCTGACAATGCAGTTGAATATTTTGTAAGTTACTATGATTATTATCAACCAGAAGCATATGTGCCAAGCAGTGATACTTTTATAGAAAAGGATGCATCTATAAATGATGAAATTGATAAGTTGAGGCACTCTGCAACAGCAGCACTTTTTGAGAGAAAAGATGTTATTATTATCGCCAGCGTATCTTGCATATATGGTTTAGGTAGCCCTATGGATTATGAGAACCTGGTTATTTCAATGCGACCAGGAATGTTAAAAGATAGAGATGAAACTATTAGAAAACTTATAGAAATTCAATATAAAAGAAATGACATAAGTTTCACCAGAGGTACATTCCGTGTAAGAGGAGATACAATAGAGATATTTCCAGCATCATCTTCTGAAAGCGCTATTAGAGTGGAATTCTTTGGTGATGAAATAGATAGAATAACAGAAATAAATACAGTAACTGGAGAAATTTTAGGCAGGAGAAATCATGTTTCAATATTTCCAGCAACACATTATGCTACAACAGAAGAAAATGTTAAAAGGGCAGTTGTTAGCATAAAAGAAGAATTAGATGAAAGATTGAAGTATTTAGAAAGTGAAAATAAACTACTAGAATACCAGCGATTAGAGCAAAGAACAAACTATGATATTGAAATGCTTCAAGAAATGGGGTATTGCAATGGAATAGAAAACTATTCAAGACACATAAACAATTTAGAACCGGGAAACAGACCATATACATTGTTAGATTATTTACCTAAGGATTTCTTAATGATAATTGACGAATCTCATTCAACTTTACCACAGGTAAGGGGAATGTATAATGGTGACAGGGCTAGAAAAACAACTTTAGTTGATTATGGATTTAGGCTTCCATCAGCTTTAGACAACAGACCTTTAAAATTTGATGAATTTGAAAAAATTATAAATCAAGTTGTGTTTTTAAGTGCAACTCCAGGACCTTATGAAGCGGAACATTCTCAAAATGTTGTAGAGCAAATTATACGTCCTACAGGGTTATTGGATCCTCCAATATTTGTAAGACCAGTTGAACATCAGATAGATGATTTGATGACAGAAATTAGAGATGTTACTAGTAAAAATGAAAGAGTGTTAGTTACTACTTTAACTAAAAAAATGGCTGAAGATTTAACTTTTTATTTAAGAAATGCAGGAGTAAAAGTAAGATATCTTCATTCAGATATAGTTACATTAGAAAGAATGGAGATATTAAGAGACCTTCGTATAGGAGAATTTGATGTATTAGTAGGAATCAACCTTTTAAGAGAAGGATTAGATTTACCTGAAGTATCTCTTGTTGCTATTTTAGATGCAGACAAGGAAGGATTCTTGCGTTCAGAAACAGCATTGATACAAACTGTAGGTAGAGCTGCAAGAAACTTAAATGGAAGAGTAATCATGTATGCAGATAAAATTACAGGGTCGATGGAAAGAGCAATAAACGAAACAAACAGAAGAAGAGAAATACAAGCCAAATATAATGAAACTAATAATATAACACCTAAATCAATTATTAAGGGAGTACGTGAAGTAATTGAAGCTACTACTGCAGCAGAAGATGTAGGTGATTATAAAACTAAGGGTAAAGCTAAGTTTGAAGATGTTGAAATATATATTATTGAACTTGAAAAAGACATGTTAACTGCAGCCGAAAATTTAGAATTTGAAAAAGCAGCTCAAATAAGAGATGAAATAAAAGCTCTTAAAATTAAACACCACATAAAAATCAATAATTTTTAGAGTGAATAAGTCATTATAATATAAAATAGGGGCGGTTTTGTTCCGCCTACAGGATGGCAGAAAGGAATAAACAATGGATAAAATTATTATTAGGGGAGCAAAAGAAAACAATCTTAAAAATATAAACGTAGTGCTTCCTAGAGATAAATTTATAGTGTTCACAGGTTTAAGCGGCTCGGGAAAATCATCTCTTGCTTTTGACACTATATATGCAGAAGGACAAAGGCGTTACGTAGAAAGTTTGTCTTCTTATGCACGTCAGTTTCTAGGTCAAATGGAAAAGCCAGATGTTGAATCCATCGAGGGTTTATCTCCAGCAATATCAATAGATCAAAAAACAACAAATAGAAATCCAAGATCAACAGTTGGAACTGTTACAGAAATATATGATTATTTAAGACTTCTTTTTGCCAGGGTTGGAACACCACATTGCCCAAAGTGTGGGAAACCCATTACGACTCAAACCATAGATCAAATAACAGATAAAGTATTAGAATATGAAGAAAAGACTAAAATTCAAATACTTGCACCAATGGCAAGAGGAGCTAAAGGAACTCATAAAAAGACATTGACCGATATTAAAAAGGATGGATATGTTAGAGTTAGAATTGATGGAGAAACATATGATTTAGAAGATGAAATCTCACTTGATAAAAACAAAAAACATAACATTGAAGTTGTTATAGATAGAATAATAATAAAAGAAGGTATTCAAAAAAGACTTGTCGATTCAGTTGAAACTGCTCTTCAATTATCTGGAGGAATGGTTTTAATTGATGTTATGGGACAACAAGAATATTTAATGAGCACAAAGTTTGCATGTACTGAATGTGGAATAGGTTTTGGAGAAATTTCACCTAGGATGTTTTCATTCAACAATCCTTACGGCATGTGTAAAACTTGCAATGGTTTAGGAATAAGAAGAGAAATAGATGCTGATTTAATTATACCTGATTGGACTAAATCAATATCTGAAAGAGCTATAGCACCATATGGGGCTGATGAAGATGGTTATTATTATCAAGTATTTAAAGCAATTGGGGATTACCATGGCTTTGAAATGGATAAACCACTCAGTGAAGCACCACAGGGATTCATAGATGAAATTTTATATGGAACAAAAGGAAGAATATTGACTTTTGAATTTGTGAGTATGTTCCAAGGGCCAAAAGAATACTCCAAAGAATTTGAAGGAGTAATTACAAATTTAGAGAGAAGATATAAAGAGACAAGTTCAGCAGAAATGCGTGAAAGAATAGAAGAATATATGAATGATACGCCATGTCCTGATTGCCATGGTGCAAGATTGAATGATGTTAGTTTAGCAGTTAAGTTTGGAAATAAAAATATATATGAAGTAACTCAATTATCAGTTTTAAAACTTCTAAAATTTTTTAATGAAATAGAACTCTCTACAAAAGAAAAAATGATAGGAGAGCAAATACTTAAAGAGATAAATGGCAGATTGAACTTCTTATCTGATGTTGGGCTTACTTATTTAACATTAGACAGAAATGCAAGCACTTTATCAGGTGGAGAATCTCAGCGTATAAGACTTGCAACTCAAATTGGTTCAAGTTTAGTAGGAGTATTGTATGTATTAGATGAGCCAAGCATAGGTCTTCATCAAAGAGATAACAGCATGCTTATAAAAACATTGAGGAACTTGACTGATTTAGGAAACACTCTAATAGTTGTTGAACATGATGAGGAAACAATGGAAAGTGCAGATTATATATTGGATATTGGACCTGGAGCAGGAATTCATGGTGGAGAAATTGTTGCACAAGGTACAATTGAAGATATTAAAAATAATGAAAATTCAATTACTGGACAATATTTAAGCGGCAGAAAGAAAATAGAAGTACCTGAAAGTAGAAGGCCTTTAAATGACAAATTTATTGAAATAAAAGGTGCAAGGGAAAACAACTTAAAAAATATTGATGTAAAAATACCACTTGGAATTATGTGTTGCATAACAGGAGTTTCAGGTTCAGGAAAAAGCTCCTTAATAAATGAAATATTAAGCAAGGGAATTCATCAAAAACTATTCAGGAATAGAAATCGACCTGGCAAATATGATGAAATGCTAGGCATTGAGCATATAGATAAAATTATAAACATTGATCAGTCACCAATTGGAAGAACACCAAGATCAAATCCTGCAACATATACAGGTGTTTTTGATTACATTCGTGATTTGTTTACAATGACTCTTGAAGCAAAAGAAAGAGGCTATAAAAAAGGCAGATTTAGTTTCAATGTAAAAGGTGGACGTTGTGAAGCATGTCGTGGTGATGGAATATTAAAAATAGAAATGCACTTTTTACCTGACGTATATGTTCCTTGTGAAGTGTGCAAGGGGAAGCGCTACAACAGAGAAACTTTAGAAGTTAAATACAAGGGTAAAAATATAGCAGAAGTTCTTGACATGACAATTGAAGAATCACTTGACTATTTTGATAATATACCAAAAATTAGAAATAAAATACAAACTATGATGGATGTTGGACTTGGATACATTAAGTTAGGCCAACCTTCAACAGAGTTATCTGGAGGAGAAGCTCAACGTATAAAATTGGCATATGAACTTAGCAGAAGAGGCGGCACAGGTAATACTCTTTATGTACTTGATGAACCTACAACAGGTCTTCATATAGCTGATATACACATGCTTATTGAAGTGCTGAGTAGACTTGTGGAAGCAGGAAACTCAGTTGTAGTAATTGAACACAACCTCGATGTTATAAAAACAGCAGATTATATAATTGATATGGGACCAGAAGGTGGAGATGGTGGAGGGACCATAGTAGCTCAAGGTACTCCAGAAGAAGTAGCAAAAGTAAAAAAATCATACACAGGACAATATTTGAAGAAAATGCTGAAATAAAAATAAAAACGGTATATAAACAATAGAGAAGCAATAGATGAGCAGTAGGAGAGCAATTGAAACAATTGCTCTCCTATTGCTTTTCAACCGCTCAATCTATAGCTTAGTCTATTGTTACAATATTATCATTGCAACCAAAATCGTTGCTCCAATTCCACACAAAACTGGAATTAAATTTTTTCTTGCTAAATCAGCAGCACTGACACCGCATATAGCAGCAACTGGTATTACTGCCCATGGAATAATGGTACCACCATCAACCCACACTGTAATTATTTGACCTAATGCAGCCAAACCGGCGGTGTTAATATCTATGATATTTGAAAATGTATATGCTAGTGAACCAACTATAGGAAGCCCTGAAAATCCTGATCCATCAAGTCCGGTAACAATCGCTACTGCAGACTGAGCCAAAATAGCAGGCACTTTTGACATTGTTACATGCTGTGATATAAATATACTGATATCATTTAATAAACCAGTGGCATTTTCACCAAGAACGTTTTTAGCAACACTTTCATTTCCAAGGAAGAAAAATCCCGCTATAACTATAACAGGTGCAAAAACTTTTATACCAAAGCAAAAACCATCTTTAAGATAATCCGCAACTTTATCCAATGCCTCATTAAATTTGAAATTAATAAGAGTTACCATTAGCATTATAATTAATGCTGTTCCACCTACTAAAGCAGTAGCATCTCCACCTCTTAAATTTAATTGCCACATTGCAATAATATCTGCAATAAAAGCTATAGGGGTAACAACTGCTATGAATACAGAACTTTTCTTAGAACTTTTATTATCAGCATTATTAGCAGTTGGTGTCGTATTAGTGCTATTGGAATATATTCCACTTTTCATATCTTTGCGCATCATGAAAAATGCTACTGAAATAGTTACAATAGACATAGTAAGCCAAAGAGGTATAGATGCTGATATTATTGCTGATACATCTAAGTTTGCACCTTTAGCGGTAATAGCTGGTGCTCCTTGAATAAAAAAGTCGCTGGAAAGAGCTATACCATGACCGAATAAGTTCATTGCAACTGCAACCCATATAGGAGGAAGACCCGCGTGGACAGCAGCAGGCAATAAAACTGCTCCAACAAGAGCAACAGCAGGACTAGGCCACACTAACCAAGATATTATCATCATAGTAATACCTATTGCAAAAAAAGTATAATTGGTATTAACCATAAATTTTTTAATAGGGGACATGATTAAAATGTCTGCTCCGATATCTTGCAATGCTTTAGACATTGCTACAACAAGAGAAATTATAACAATAATACCCCAAAATTCAGTACCAGCATAAATAAGAGCATTGTAAATTGTCTGCACTGCAAAAATAATACTTTTTGAATAAAGTAACCCCATTGCAAAAATACCAATTACACATGGAATTACAATATCTTTTTTCAACAACAATATTGCTAGTATAATAAAAACCATGACAATATATAAATAGTGCATGGATGTTAAAACCATAAAAAATCCCCCTTCGAGTTGTAATTTGAATTAACTGTATTGACTTGAAATATTTTCATAACACTGGTCGACGCCTTTAAAATCCATATTATTTACATAAAAGATTTCAAGAAGGTCATGATGCTTTTTAGTTTGTGAAAGTTTATCCAATGCATTTTTAATTAACAAATCATATAAATGTAAATTGTTTTCTATATCCGAAATATACGCTTTTAAATTTTCTAAATCCATAATTTCATGTAAATTAATAATTTCATCATAATTGCAGCTCAACTGATTTTCTGCGGTCTTTAGCATTACATTTAGGTCAGGAATTATAATGTGTTGAAGCTTATCAGGAGTTAAAGGTTTGTAAAAACATTCAACATAAAAACCTCTTTTTAATGCTTCATCTACAACCCTATCTAAGAATTTTGAAGTGCAGTTTGAATTTTCACCAATAATAGCCCATGTTTTTAAACTAGAGCATAGTGAATCAGTATATTTAATATATCCATTTGCTGTATATGCTTCAGTAAACATTTTTCTTACACTGCCAGGTTTGCTTCTTGTACCTTCCTTTGGGAAAAGTTTGTTAATAACTTCATCACAAAGAGCAAGAAATTTTGTGTTGTCTGTAAAGTGGTCATAAATGGAATTGATCTCTTCGGACATTAAATTTGCACTTTCTAAATATCTATAGGCGCTTTTGTATAGTTGTGATATGCGTTTGTTGATTTCAATAATTTGTGCTTTATGTTTTTCTATTTCTTTACTATTGATGTAAATTCCTAAGTTTACAATTTCGTCTACTGCACCAGGAAGTTTGGGGTCTACAATATGTGGAGCAGTTCCATCAATAAAAGCCACTTTTAATTCAGGTATTAATACACCATCTAAACTGCTTTCATCACTAGAACAATGAATATATTCTACTCCATATCCTTGAGAAGCCATTTTACTACCGAATTTTTTCATGAAAGAACTTTTACCTACGCCTGGTCCACCTTTTAAAATATAAATACGTTTAGCATCATTTGGTTCAATAATGTAATCAAAATAACTATAAAACCCTTTTGAACTATTGTTACCTGCAAAGACATGCTTTTCTTTAAACATAAAATACCCCCATTAACTCAAATATTATTTTATTATATGAAAAATAACGAAAGATGTTAATAAACAATAGGTAAGCAATCGCTAGCCTATTGCTCATCAATCGCTCTTCTATTGCTTTATCAATTGTTAAATGTTATAATAATCAAATATTAAAAACATTAGAAGATTTTTGATTTATAGATAAAGGAATGGTATACAATGAAGTTAATAGTAACTGAAAAACCATCAGTAGCCAAAGATATAGCTAGAGTTTTAAAATTAAATAACTCAAGAGATGGATACATAGAAGGTAAAGATTGTATTATAACTTGGTGTGTTGGCCATTTGATACAGCTTTCTTATCCTGAGGATTATAATGTTAAATATAAAACTTGGAATATGAATGACTTGCCCATATTTCCACAAAAATTCAAATATTCAGTAAATCCTTCCACAACTAAGCAGTATGAAATAGTAAAAAGACTGATGATGGATGAAAAAACTACTGAAATAGTGTGTGCGACAGATGCCGGGCGTGAAGGACAGTTAATATTTGGATATGTTTATGTAACTGCAGGATGCACAAAACCTGTTAAGCGCCTTTGGATAAGCAGTATGACAGATGAAGCAATATTGGAGGGGTTTAAAAATCTAAAGGACAATAAAGAATTTTACAGTTTGTTTCAATCTGCTAAAGCTCGATCAGAAGCAGATTGGCTTGTAGGTATTAATGCAACTAGACTTTTTACTGTTAAATACAATCAAATGCTAACAATAGGCAGAGTTCAAACTCCTACATTGTCATTGATTGTATCCAGACAAAAAGAAATAGATAATTTTATTTCAGAACCATTTTATGAAGTTGAAGCTGATTGTGATATGTTTTCAGCAACTTGGTTTAATAAAAATGGTACAAGGTTAAAAGATTTAGAAAGCGCTGAAGCAATTAAGAATAAGTGTGAAAACAAAGAAGGTTTAATAACTAAGCTTCAAACAAAAAGAGCAACGGTAGAAAGACCTTTATTATATGATTTAACTGAATTGCAGAGGGATGGAAACAAAAGGTATGGTTACACAGCAGAACAAACATTAGAAGCAGCTCAAAACTTATATGAAAAATATAAATTAGCTACATATCCGAGAACTGATTCAAGATATTTAACTAAAGATATGAAGAGTAAGTTAAATGATTTACTTTTGAATATCAAACAAGGATGGAAAGGTTCTGAATATTGTGTAGACAAAGTTCTTAAACAAAAAATAAATGCTGACAAAAGGGTAATTGATGATAAAAAGGTAACAGATCACCATGCAATAATTGTTACTCCAAACATAAGAAATGTGGGTACTATAAAATTGCCTGAAAGAGAAAAAAATATATTAAGATTAGTAGTAGCAAGATTTATAGCAGTTCTTGATAAAAAACAGGAATATGATCAAACTGATATAGAACTTAAAATTGAAAATGAAAAGTTTAAAGCAAGAGGTAAAAAAGTTGTTATACCAGGTTGGAAAGAAGTCGAAGATATAATACTTGGCAAAGTCAAAGAAGATTCCGAAGATAAGGAAATCAATGTAAACATACAAGTTGATGATAAGATAACACCAAAAGAAATTAAAGTATTAACTAGAAAAACATCACCTCCTAAACAATATACTGAAGCAACTTTGTTAACTGCAATGGAAACTGCAGGCAAACAAATAGAAGATGAAAAACTAAAAGAAGAAATGAAATCAATTGGTTTGGGAACTCCGGCAACTAGGGCGGGCATTATAGAAAAACTAATATCAGTCGGATATATAAAAAGAAATAAAAAAAATCTTGTACCTACAGAAAATGGTATTCAACTTATAGAAATTGTTCATGATAAATTAAAAAAACCTGATCTAACAGGTGAATGGGAAAGTGAACTTAGTAAGATTGCTAATAAAGAAGCATCTTCGAGGGATTTCATTTATGATATTAAAAAGTATGTTGCTGATATAGTAAAAGAAGGGAAAACTAGCATAATTAAAAATGTAAATTTTGTAAATACTAATAAGAAATCAAAAAAAGAAGTAATTGGCATGTGTCCTAGATGTGGAAGAGAAATATTTGAAAGCAATAAAAGTTTTTATTGTTCTGGATATAAATATGTTCCTTCTTGCAAATTTTCTATATGGAAAGAAGATAAAGTTTTAACTGAGAAAGGTATAGTTTTAACAAGAGAAAATGCAAAAGAGCTTTTAAAAGATAAGCATACAGAAATAAAAGGATTGAATTTAGAAGTATTCATACAGGACTCTGGAAATTATGTTAACTATAGAATTGAACAAAAACAATAAATTTATGAATTTAACTAATATATATAAGTAAACTATTGATTAATATTGACTTTTATATTAAAATACAAAAATGACAAAGAATTAAAGGGAGAAGATTTATGGATTTTTTATTTGACGGAATTACACAAATTACTTGGCAACAAATTTTGATGTGGATTATAGGTGGAGGACTTATATACCTAGCAATCGTAAAGAATTTGGAGCCATCACTTTTGCTACCTATGGGTTTTGGAGCAATACTTGTAAATATACCTATGTCTGGAGTGCTAAATCAAGTTTTACCAGGCATAGGTGAAGTTAATGGAATTATAGATTGGCTTTTTGAAGTTGGTATTGAATCAGCTGAAATGATGCCATTATTACTTTTTATTGGAATTGGTGCAATGATAGATTTTGGACCGCTACTCGCTAACCCAAGACTTTTATTATTTGGTGCAGCAGCACAGTTTGGTATATTTGCTACAATAACTGTTGCTACTTTGTTTGGGTTCTCTTTAGCAGATGCAGCTTCAATTGGAATAATAGGAGCAGCTGATGGACCTACATCAATTTTAGTTTCACAAGTATTAAAAAGCAATTACATAGGACCTATAGCGGTTGCAGCATATTCTTACATGGCATTGGTTCCTATTATCCAACCAATAGCAATAAAAATGTGCACAACTAAAAAAGATCGTATGATTAGAATGACTTATAATCCAAAAAGTGTAACAAGAAAGACTAGATTGTTGTTTCCTATTGCAGTAACAATAATATCAGGTTTAGTTGCACCAGCATCAATATCATTAGTTGGATTTTTAATGTTTGGAAACTTAATAAGAGAATGTGGAGTTTTAAGATCATTATCTGAAACAGCTCAAAATGATCTAGTAAATTTAATAACATTATTGCTTGGTATTACAATATCAGCGAGTATGAAAGCAGAAACTTTCATAACATTAGAAACATTTTTAATCATGGGACTTGGATTATTGGCATTTGTATTTGACACAATTGCTGGGGCATTGTTTGCTAAGTTTTTAAATTTATTCTTGAAGGAAAAAATCAACCCTATGGTTGGCGCAGCAGGAATTTCTGCATTTCCAATGTCATCAAGAGTTATACAAAAAATGGGACTTGAAGCAGATTCTCAAAACCATTTGTTGATGCATGCTGTAGGAGCTAATGTATCAGGACAAATTGCATCAGTTATAGCAGGTGGGGTTATTATTGGACTTATACCTGGATTAATGTAGGGAGGAATAAAAATGAATAATATAAATGTAATTAATTCCTTGAAATTAATGGGTATGGGTATGTCTGCCATATTCGTTGTAATAATAGTTATATATTTAGTAGTAAATTTAATGTTGAAACTAACAAGTCGAAAAATCAAGTAAAGTATTTAAAAATTGATGAAAGGTGGCTGTAAAATGAATTTAAAAAATTACAAATACATAGTAGCTTTATTATTTATAGCCATATTTGCATCAATTTTTAATGTTGAATATTATAATATTAAAGGCAATGTTATTGAACATCAAGAAAATAATTTTGATAAATACTATATTGCACAGGAAATTATTAGCATAATTGAAGAGGCAAATGAAAAACAATATAACAATTTTCAATCATTTAGGTTTAAGAGTAAAATATTATCAAATTCTTCTGATAAATATATTGGAAACAATATAAGTACTGCAAGTAATATTTATAAATTAAAAAACACAGAAATTTTAAATAAGATATTTAATATTTTTAATGGCTGTGTATTTATTGTTTTATACATTCATAAAAAGGATGGTAAAAAACATCACTTATTAGCAAGTTGGTATTACAAGCAATCATATTATAAAATACGGAGGATAAAATATTGAGAATTAATAAGAATATGTATATTGTTGTGATTCTTCTTATCATAGGTATCGCATTGATAGCTTTTTTTGGTATTCATGCAGGACCAATACAGATAAAAGGTATGCAAGATATAAGGTTTGGTATAGATATAAGAGGTGGAGTAGAAGCAGTTTACGAACCAAAAGACCTTGATAGATTACCAACAGATGCTGAACTTGAATCTGCTAGATTAATAATGGAAACAAGGATGGATGCACAAAATATATTAGATAGAGAAATAACAATAGATAAAAATAATGGTCAAATCTTAATTAGATTTCCATGGAAATCAGGAGAAACAGATTTCAATCCACAAGCTGCTATAGCGGAACTTGGAGAAACTGCAAGACTTACTTTCAGAGATCCACAAGGAAATATATTAGTAGAAGGTAAAGATGTAAAAGAAAGTGTAGTACAAATAGATTCAAAAACAAATCAGCCAGTTGTAACATTAGTATTTAATGATGAAGGTAAACAACTGTTTGCTGATGCTACTGAAAAATTAATAGGTCAGAGAATTTCAATTTACATGGATGAAATCATGATTTCTTCACCTGTAGTAAATGAAAAAATACCAAATGGTGAAGCAATTATTTCAAACATGGGAAGTGTTGAAGAAGCAAAAGATTTATCGGATAAAATAAATTCAGGAGCGCTTCCTTTTTCTCTAGTAACTAAGAATCACAGCACAATTACTCCTACATTAGGAAGCGGTGCTTTAGATGTTATGGTTAAAGCAGGTGCACTTGCATTTGCATTTGTTTGCTTATATATGTTGTTTTATTACAAACTATTAGGAGCAGTTGCATGCTTTGCATTATTGCTTCAAGTAACTGTACAGTTATTAGCACTTTCTATACCTCAAATAACACTTACATTACCAGGTATCGCAGGTATTATTTTGTCAATAGGTATGGGTGTTGATGCGAATGTTATTATATCAGAAAGAATTAAAGAAGAACTAAGAGATGGTAAATCTTTAGGAAGTTCTATAGATGCAGGATATCATAAGGCATTTTCAGCAGTATTTGATGGAAACATAACATGTATTGGAACGTCAATTATTTTGATGATATTTGGAACAGGCTCTATGCTTTCATTTGCTTATACACTTATGGTTGGTTGTATATTAAACTTTGTATCGGGTGTTACAGCATCAAGAATTATTACTAAGTCATTAAGTAAAAATGATGTGTTTAGGAAAAAATCCCTATACGTAAAACTAAAGGAGGCAAAATAATGATAAAATTTTATGAAAAAAGAAAAATATTTTTTGCCATTTCACTTGTTATTATGTTAATAGGAATTATATCAATGTTTGTAAATGGTGTTAATTTATCCATACAATTTAAAGGTGGAGCAATTATTAAATATACATTCACTGGTGATTTAGATACTGAAGCAGTAGCTGATTTATCTTCTAGCGTGCTAAACAGAGATACTGAAGTTCAAATAACTGAAGATATAGCAACCAAAACTAAAAAAATTGCTCTTAATTTGTCTGGAAACAGTGGATTAGATGCATCTGAACAAGATAAATTAGATTCAGCCATTAAAGCAGAATTTAAAGATGCTAACTTACAGCTTTCAGAATCAAATGTAGTTCAGCCTTTCATAGGTAAAAAGTTTATGACAAATGGTTTAATAGCAATTGCGCTATCAGCGATTTTCATTATTTTATACGTAGGTTTTAGATTTAAAAAGATATCAGGAGTGTCTGCAGGTGTAATAGGACTAATAGCATTGCTACACGACTGCCTAATAGTTTTCTTTACCTTTACGTTCTTTAAAATTCCAATAAATGATTCATTTATAGCGGTTACACTTACAATTATTGGTTATTCTATAAATGATACAATAGTAATTTATGATCGTATTAGAGAAAATGCACCTTTATATGCTAAAAAACCTTATGAAGAGTTGATTAATGACAGTATTAATCAGACTTTATCACGTTCTATAAATACAAGTATAGCAACAACAGCTAGTATTTTAATAGTATGTATATTTGCATATGTTTATAATATAGATTCAATTAAAACTTTTGCATTTCCAATGTTGCTTGGTATAATAAGCGGTTGTTACTCAACTGTTTGTTTAGCAGGACCAATGATGGTTATGTGGCATAAAATTAAAGAAAAAAAAGCAGCTTAATTAAAAAAAGACATCATTAGATAATGCTTTAAAACTCAGGAGGAACAAATAATGAAGGAATATATATGCTCTAGACTAGTTAAGTCAGAAGATTTAAATCATCACGGTACACTTTTTGCTGGAAGAACTGCAGAGTGGTTTGTTGAATCAGCTTTTATAGCAGCTGCATCAACAATTGGAGACCCTAAAAATATAGTTTGCTTAAATATACATGGATTAGTTTTTAAAAGTCCAGTACAAAAAGGAGAAATTATTACTTTTAGTAGCAAAGTAGCTTATTTGGGTAAAACAAGCATTATAGTTCATGCTAAAGTGTACTCTGAAATGCAGGAAATGACGCCAGTTGAAGGATTCCTTACTTTTATTTCTGTAGATGACAATGGAAATAAAGTTCCTCATGGATTAAAATTAGATGAGCCTAAAGATGAAAAAGAAGTTCAAATTAGAGAAAGAGCTTTAAAATTAAGATAAAATTTCAATAAAAAACGACTTTATAAAAAGGTCGTTTTTTATTGTGAATGCAACAATGTTCCCGGGACCCATCAGCAATCTTTGATTGCGTTGATGGGTGGGGTTCTTATTTTAAAAAAGTTTAGACAAAAGTTGATATGATTCGCAATTTATGTTAGTATATATGTACTAACATGCAAGTAAATGGAGGTTAATGATGAAAAAGATAACCAAAATTGAATATCAAAAAAACAATAAAGATAGAGTTAATATATATTTAGATGATAAATTCGAATTTGGAATAGATTTAAATATTATGATAAAATATTCCTTGTCTAAGAACATGGAATTAGATGATAAGTTTATAACTGAAATACTAATAGCAGAAGATAAAATAAAAGCATACAATTATGCTGTTTCAATTTTATCGAGAAGTGCTAAAAGCGAAAAAGAATTACGAACAAAAATGTCTGATAAAGGTTATGAACAAGAGTTTGTTGATATTACTATAGATAAGCTTAAAATGAATAAATACATAGATGATGATGACTACAGCGATAGATTCATACATGATAAAATAAATTTCTCAAAGTATGGTAAACGCAAATTAAAAGAAGCTCTTTACAATAAAGGTATTGATAGACAAATAATAGAAGAAAAACTAAGCTTGATTTCAACAGATGATGAATTTGTAAGAGCTTATGAATTAGGAGAAAAAAAGATAAGAAGTTTATCAAAAGAAGATAATGCAAAAAAATATACAAAGCTTAGTAATTTTCTCATAGGTAAAGGGTTTGAATATGAAACAGTAAGAAAAGTAGTTTCTAAATTATTAAAAGTTGATCAAGAAGAATGTGATTATTAATTTTTATCAAGAATAATTTTATATCAGGGGGTAACTATGGAAGCAGTTATAATGAATAAAAAGCAAGCAGAAGTGAAGGTTGCTTGCATTCAATGTGATATTGAAATTGGAAATGTTGAAAAAAATACGGATAAAACTGTAATGCTTATTAATGAAGCATGTGATAATGGAGCAAAACTTATAGTTTTGCCTGAAACATGCAACTCAGGATATGTGTTTGAAACTAGAGAAGAAGCATTTTTATTGTCACAAGAAGTTCCAGCAGGAGAAACCACTAAGAGTTGGATTAATGTTGCAAAAGAGAGAAATGTATACATAGTGGCAGGTATATGTGAGCGTGATGGATCAGATTTGTATAATACAGCAGTTTTAGTTGGGCCTGAAGGATTCATAGGAAAATATAGAAAGCTTCATTTGTGGGAAGATGAATTTTTATGGTTTGAACCAGGAAATATGGGGCTGCCTGTATTTCACACTCCAATAGGAAGAATAGGAATTATAATTTGTTACGACATGTGGTTTCCAGAAACATTTCGTATTTTGGCATCACAAGGCGCAGATATAGTTTGTGTTCCTACCAATTGGGTTTTACATGAATCACTACCTAATGATATGAAAAATTTCGGACCTATACTTGGAATGGCTGCAGCCCACTCAAATGGTATATTTGTTGCAGCTGCTGATAGAGTTGGTGTGGAAAGAAATGTGCCATTCCCAGGCAAAAGCGTTATAATACGAACTGCTGGATTACCTATTGCAGGGCCAGCAGATGATACAGAACAAATAATATACGCAAATTGCAACTTTGCAAAATCAAGAAAACATCAGTCCAATGCATATAATTCAACATTGAAGGATAGAAGAACAGACGTATATGATGAAATGTTAGGTTATAAAAAATAATAATTAGGCGGGTGATTTGTTATGAAAGAATTTCTAGATCATATTTCAGATGCAATAGTCAAATGCAAAATTGTACAAAATGAAAAAACTGGGAAAATCGATCTGCAAGGGGTTTATGCAAACCATCAAATGGAAGTACTTACAAATTTATCAAGAGATTCAATAATTAATCATAATATGACAGATGCATATCCACAACTACAGGAAGGGTTATTTGATTGGCCTAAAATATTAAGCGATGTTGCAATGACAAATGAAAGTAAAATAATAGAACAATATTTTGAAGCTTTTGAAAAGTATTTAAGATTAAATATTTTTGGGTATAAAGATGGGTGTTTTGATATAATAATAACTGATTTAACAGAAAAAAAAGAAATAAAAAGACAACTTCTTGTAAGAGATAGACAAATAAAACATCTTGAAACTGAAATCAAATCAATGGCTAATGTGGATATGTTAACAAAAATGTATAATTACCAGTTCTTGATAGACAGCATATCAAGCAGTATAGAAAGTTACAAAGAAGAAGGAGCAAACTTTTGTATTCTGTTAATTGATATTGATGGCTTTAGAAAAATAAATCAAAACCATGGAATTAAATTGGGGGATTCCACACTTCAGGAAATAGCTCTAATGCTTAGTTCTTTAGCGAGAAAAATTGATGTAGCAGGCAGATATGGAGATGATGAATTCATGGTAATTCTTAACAATCTAGATATTGAAATTGCTAAAATAATGGTGGAAAGACTAAAACAAGATATAGATAAGAACTTTACAAAATTATTAGATACAAAAATTAGCGCTAGCGGTTCACTCATAGAATATAGCGGTGAAAATGTTGAAGAATTGTTATATAAAGCAGAAACAAATATGGAAAAAGCCAAATCACTAGGAAAAGGCACAATAATATCTTAGAACAATGATTAACGATGGAGAACAATAGAAGAAAAATTGTATTAGTAGTGGAGGGTGTTGTGCCCTCCATTTTTGTTTACACAAATTTTACTAATAAATTACAGATTGCTGCAAGCTGTAATTTGTGAAGAATTATCCGGGCAAGCTCAAGTGTTGCGGGAAACAGTTAATAAGTTTGAATTTGGAGAAAGGGGAGCATATATTTTTGCAAATTAATTTAAAATAATTAAGCATTTATAAAAAAATATATATTAGCATGGAAAATGGTGGTATGATATAATATAATAAGTTAACCTTATGTAGTCGAATTTATAAAATAAAGGACATTTAATATGGAAAATACTATATCAGAAGAAATATATAAAATACTTAATGAAGCGAAGGATATATCTTCAATGTATCCATTTAAATCATATGCCATGTGTAAAGAAGCCTATGATATAGCAGAAAAAAATAATTTAATTGTTGAAGAGGGATATGCTTTGATTGGCATGTCATTTGCATGTAGAGCTAAGTCTGATATTAATCAAATGTTAGATTGTTCTTATAAAGCACTTGAGATATTTGAAAATGAACAAATGCCTTTAGGAAAAATCAAATCGTTAAATCTTATTGGAATTGCCTATTTTTATAATGCAATGTATGAAGAAGCTCTTAAGTATTTACTGCGAGTATTGGATTTATTAGTTGAATGTAAAGATTATTTTTTATTAAGTTGTGTACTAAATAATATAGGAGAAGTTTTTCGTGAGTCTGCTAGGTATGAAGAAGCATTAGAATATTATAATAGTGCCCTTAAAATATGCGTAGAAAATAGCTTGAAAATAAATACAGCCTCTATATATAGTAATATTGGTGAAATATACTTTTTAGAAAATAAATATGATGAAGCAATGAATTATTATACTAAAAGTTATAAAATTCTTGTAGAAGAAAATGATATGGTAATTCTAGGTGAAGTTGAAAATAAATTGGGAAAGGTTCTTTATATCAATAAAAATTATAGTAAAGCAGAAGAATATTTATTTAGTGCATTAAGTCGATTAGACAATGTGAATAATAAGTTTTATGCCATTGATGTGTTAGTGAATATTGCTAAGTTGAAATTAGAAAAGGATTCAAATGAATATCTTTATTATTTTGAGAAAGCGCTAAAATATTCTGAAAAAATTAATGCAAAAAAGAAGATAAGTGAAGTGAGTAAAATTGTAGCAGAATGCTATGAAAAAAGCTGCAATTATAAACTTGCATTGGAATACTTCAAAAAATATAGTTGTGTAAATGATGAAATTATGACTTCAAATTTAGGAAAAAAACTTGAAATTTTAAAGATTGAACTAAAACATTTAAAAGTCAAAGAAAAATATGAAAGAGTTAAAATAATTAATCAACGGCTAGAAACGGAAATATCAATTCAAAGAAATGAATTAGAAAAAATACAAAAATCAAATGAAATTCTAGAAAAAAAAGCACTAGAAGATGAACTTACTGGTATTCCGAACAGAAGGTTTATAAATTATTATTTAAATGAAACATTGGAAAAGCCTTTGCTATATGATGAAAAAATCGCTTTGTTCATGATTGATATAGATAATTTTAAGAAGTACAATGATTGTTGGGGACATTCAAAAGGAGATGATTGTCTTATAAAAGTTGCGAATTGCTTGAAAGATATACAAGTAAAACGAAAAGATATTATAGGAAGATACGGCGGTGAGGAATTCATATATTATGCAAAGGGCTTAAATTATGTCCAAGCATTAGAATTAGGAAATTTAATTAGAAAAGAAGTAGAAAAACTATGTTTGAATTATATGTTAGATTGTAAAAAAAATGTGATAACAATAAGTGTAGGCGGTATATTAGGTAAAGCATCTGACTTTGATAAGATAACTGATATGATACAAATTGCAGATGAGCAACTTTATAAAGCCAAAGATATGGGAAGAAATACTACAATTCTAAAAAGTTTAATTGAATAAAAAGAAATAATCAATTCCTTCTCTTCCTAGTGATAAGTTGAGCGAAAGTAAAAGGAATAATTATTATATGCTACAGAATCCATATCAATAATTTTTATAATTGATGTGGTTTTTTATTTACACAAAAATAAGCTAAGTGTTCCGATGGAAAAAAGAAACCATCGGAACATAACTTAGTTAGTGGCATCATTTTTATAAGAAAATTCTACTTAAATCTAAAATTCCAGCTCCTTGATCATAAGATGATGCATTTATTTTTGAACAAGCACCTGTCAATATTTTTTTAATGTCAAAATGAGTGTAATTTGGGTTTGAACTTAAAAGCAGAGCTGCAGCACCAGAAACTATTGGAGCAGCCATTGATGTTCCGCTAAGAGCAGTGTAATTGTTTAAATTTTTGTACGACAAAGACATTATATCAACCCCTGGAGCTATTAAATCAGGTTTCTTAATCCTATCTAATGTTGGACCTCTGCTAGAAAAATTAGCAATAAAATCATCATCTATTTGAGGCGTTTTATTATTGTCAATAGCACCAACAGAAATTACATATCTGCTAGTAGCAGGTGATAAAATTGTGTTTCTCATAGGACCGCTGTTTCCTACAGCAGCTACTACTGTCATACCGCTTTCTATGGCACGGTTTGCTGCTTTTACTAATGGATCCTTCCTTTCTCTATATTGAGCAATAGCTCCTAAAGAAAAATTAACTATCTTTGTATTATAAACCTCCTTAGAATCGATAATCCATTGAACTGCAGACAATATATCAGAAGTTTTTCCATTTCCTTTGTCATCAAGTACTTTAATTGACAATATATTTACTTCAGGAGCTATTCCTCTATATTTTCCTTTTGAAGAATACCCATTAGAGCCAAGAATCCCAGCACAATGAGTACCGTGACCATTGTCATCATATGGTTGAACTTCTTTGCTTATAAAATCTTTAAAACCAACTATTCTATTAGTCGGATAAATTAAATCGTTGTGAGGAGATATTCCAGTGTCGATTATTGCAACTGTGACTCCTTTGCCTGTATATCCTGATTTATAAACTTTATCTGCGCCAACAGTTTTTCTTGCAATATCCATAACAGCAAATACTCTCGTATCATAGCTTATATATTCTATATTTGGATCTGCATTTATTTCAAGTATTGCAGCTGCACTCATTTCACAGGCATAACCATTAACAATAGGAAGTTCATAGTTCATTTTTTTTGATAATGAAGATATTTTTCCTTCTGCCATATTTTTGTTGTTTTTATAACTTATAATTATTGGTATAATATCTTTATCATCAGAGTTTAATTTTGATTTTATAATAGGACATAAATTTGTTGTATTTATACTTTTTTTCATTATATTCACCTTCCTAAATTAATTTATGCTTTTAAAGAAAGAAGGTGTTCATTTTTGAAAAACATGGTATAATATTATTAAAAATAATAATAGAAAAGCAGTGGAACAGCAATAGAAAAGCAGTAGAATAGCAATAGAAAAAGAATTATAATGCAATTGCTAGTCAACTGCTCGATCCATAGCTTATCAATTGTTCAATGGAGAGGTGATATTTTGAACCAAAAAATATTGGTAGTAGATGATGAAAGACCAATTGCAGAAATTATAAAGTATAATTTACAAAAAGAAGGATTCGAAGTTCAAACTGTTTATGATGGTGAAGATGCAATAAAAATGGTTCATAAGATGAAACCTGATTTAGTAGTACTTGATGTCATGCTCCCTGGGAAAAACGGATTTGAAATATTAAAAGAAATTAGAATGGAATATGTTATGCCTGTAATAATGCTTACCGCAAAAGAAGAGGAATCTGATAAAATATCAGGACTTGAACTAGGTGCAGATGATTACATTACAAAACCATTTAGCACAAAAGAAGTTGTTGCCAGAGTGAAGGCAAACCTTAGGCGAGTAAAGCTTTCAAAGGTAGAAGAAGAGATGAAATCTAAAATAGTATCTGTTGGAAATCTTACAATGGACTTAAATACTTACGAAGTAAGTAAGGAAAATCAAAATATAGATTTAACAAACAGAGAATTTGACTTGCTTAAATATTTATTTCAAAATGCAGATAGGGTCTTTAACAGGGAACATCTTTTGAAAGAAGTATGGGGATATGAATTTGGAGATTTAAGAACTGTTGACGTAACTGTTAGACGTTTGAGAGAAAAAATAGAAACAGATGAAGATAAATATATAATTACTAAAAGAGGAATGGGATATTATTTCAAAAGCAAATAATATTTTATAATATATTAAGGGAGTCATTATGTTTAAAAGTATTAGGTGGAGATTTATTTTAATTTATTTTTTATTAGTATTTCTTGCAATGTCCATAGTTGGACTTTTTATAATTACACAGCTTGAACAAATTCAACTTGACATGAGTTCGAAAAATATGGAAACACGAATAACGTCAATTCTTGCCACATCAAGCCCATTGCAAAAAGATAATTGGGGAGATAATATAGAAGAAATACAAAGTAGCATTAATGAGGGAATACAAATAGGATACAATGAAAATGTTTATATTGTATTGAATGATGAAAAGAAAACTGTAATAGCAGGTAGTGTAGTAGGAACAATTGGACAAAGTGCATTCAATTTAAACATGATAAACAATTATATACTAACAAAATCTTCTGAAGGAAATACTGAAGAAATTGTACCTCCACAGCAATATGAAAATTCTACTAACGTAATGAAACATATGTCATATCCCGTTAAAGAAAATGGAAAAATCAAAGGATTTATTTATCTTATAACAAATATTGAATATATATATGAAACAGTAGACCAATCTAAACATATTATGACACGAGCAACAATTATTGCATTGTCAATTACTGTAGTGTTAGGGCTCATATTATCTAGGAGCATAACTGGTCCTATAAAAGATTTAACTGTAAAAGCAAAACAAATGTCACAAGGTGACTTTGATCAAAAAGTTGAGGTTAAATCTAATGATGAAATAGGTCAATTAGGCAAGATGTTTAACTATCTTATTGATGAACTAAAAAATAGTATGTCAAACCTCCATCAAGAAAAGAGCAAGATGGAAACGACGTTCAAATATATGGCAGATGGAGTTTTGACAGTAGATATAAAAGGTAATATCATTCATGCAAATCCAGTTGCCAGTGAATTAATTTCTTTAAAAAGTAATGATGAAAATTATGATACAGTTATATCTAAAATAAAAAGTAACTTGTCTTTATTAGATATTAAAACAAAAAATTATCATGGAACAGATTTATTAGAACTCAATGGAGAAAATTACAAAATAGACTACGCACCTTTCAAGGATAATCAAAATGAAATAGGAGGCGTAATTCTTGTGTTTAAAAATGTAACAGAACAATATAGAATAGATAAAATGCAGAAGGAATTTGTTGCTAATGTATCCCATGAATTAAAAACACCTATAACGACTATTAAAAGCTATGCAGAAACTTTAATAGATGGAGCTCTCAGTGAGCCATCTATTGCAATAGAATTTCTAAATACCATAAACAGTGAAAGTGATAGGATGTCAAGGTTAGTAAGCGATTTATTAAAACTTTCCAGAATGGATTATGAGCAAACAAAGTGGACTAAAGAAGAACTTAATGTGAATAAAATGATAAAGGATATATGTATGAAATTACATATACAAGCTAAAAATAAAGATATAAAAATGCATATAGAACAAATTTCAGAAGATATGAATATATTGTTTGCCAAGGATGGATTTGAACAAATAATATTAAATATTGCAGGTAATGCAGTTAAATATACTCCTGAACACGGAAACATATGGATAAGTGCAATAAAAGAAAACAAAAATGTTGTTATCAGTATAAAAGATGATGGGATAGGAATACCTAAAGAAGACCAAGCTAGAATATTTGATAGATTTTACAGAGTTGATAAAGCGAGAACCAGACAAATGGGCGGTACCGGCTTAGGATTATCAATAGCAAAACAAATTGCAGAGGCACATGATAGCAATATAATTGTAAATAGTGAAATTGAAAAAGGTACAGAAATTAAAATAATTATTCCTGTATTTGAAACAGTATAAGAGGCATATTATGATACATCAAAAAATAAAGAATTTAATATTAATAATTATGGTAGTAGTCTGCGTGTATTTAAGTAGCAACATATGGCTTGAACTACCAGATTATTTGACGTATGATTTTGAACATGATGACATAATTGTGGATGAAGAAATCCCGGAAATTAATATGTGGAATGTTGTTAAACCACTAAAAAATATAATTAAATACAAAGATAATTATACTGTGTTGTATTCAGATGATGAATACAATTTGTGGCTTAATGCTGTAAATATGATTTATGATGGTTTTGAAAGCTATGATGGAAAAGAAAATAATAACAATACTTCTTCAGTTGCTTTTCCAACAAATTATTTGAAATTTGACTTTCCTATGAATATTCCAATTGAAATATTTTTAGGCCAAATGAAAATAGATAACAATAAATTATACGAAGATATAAAACATATTAAAAATATAATAATAGATTTAGATAAAAATAATTGTATTTATGTTTATAATGGAACAGATACAATCAAAATTGAAAATGACAAAATTAATACCGACAGTATTGTAAAAATAATAAATAGTATAGACTACAGCAATTCTATAAAATATTCCCTTGAAGAAACAATAGGTGAGGAAAAAATACAAATACCTGTACCACTCGAACAAGCTGCATCAAATCCAGTTTTTGTACAATCGGAGCTTGATGTATTTAATACTGTTGCTATAAATAAAATAGCAAAGGATTATTTTAAGAATTATTATGAATATGTGAGAAAAGTAGTTGAAGTTAGCGGTAATTTAGTTTATATGTACAGAAATGAAAAAGTTTTAAAAATTAATGCAGAAGGCCAATTAGATTTTTATGATTCTAATATTGAAATTAATAATAACAATAATGATGTATACAAAAGCCTTATAATAGCACTTAATTTTACAGATGAATTTTTAGGATTTCCAAAAGATGGATATATGAGCAATGTTGAAAGTATACAATCAGAAGGGAATTATGGATATAGATATACATTTTCATATAAAATTTTAGATAGGCCGATATTGTTTAGCCGTGTAAGGGAAAATGCAGCTTTGCAAATTGAAGTAATAGGTGACAACGTTGTGTCGTACAAAAGATTTATTAGAGATATAGATGAAACACAAAAAGAACAAATGCAAATTATCCCAGCAGTTGATGTCATAAATAAAAACATGCAAGGCAGTGTAGTAGCTGATGGTTTAACAGAACTTAAACCATTGAAAACAGAAATGATAAAAGATATAAGCAATATTTATTTAGGATATTTCGATTTATCAAGAATATCCAAAGAACAAGTATTAAAGGTTGTTTGGGTTATCGAAGTTGGAGATAAGAGCTATATATTTAATGCTATTACAGGCGCATTAATTGAAGAGTGGTGATTGAGATATGGATTGGAATAAATCAAATACAATATTAATAATAGCATTTATAATATTAAATATTTTTCTTTTGTTATCGACATTTGGTGATATATTTAATGATAATTTCAATGTTAATCAGGATGAAGTATTTGTAGAAAATGTTAAAGGGTTATTAAAAAGCAAAAATATTAATGTAAATTGTGAAATTCCAGAAAATATATATGTTTTACCTGTTTTAGAAGCTGAATATGACATAATTGAAATAAACAATGATTTGGTTCAGACATATTTAGGCAAAACAGTTGAAGCAAAAGAAGATATTTATGATTATGTTAATGATAAAAAAGAAGCTCTTCAAATAATCGATGGAAAAAAAATCAAGTTCACAATAAGAGAAAAAGTTTCAGGAGAAATTACAGACAAAGAATTAATTAACCAAGAAATAAAAGCATTTATTGAAGAAAAGGGTATAGACGATACTGGTTTTGATGAATCCTATAAATATTTTTCAGAAAATGGAAGCTACATAATTTATACGCAGAAACACAATGAATTTGATATAAATAATTCATATATGAAATTTTTAATAGACCAAAACGGAATATATGAATTTGAAATGCAGAGGATAAATACTGTAGTTGAAATAAAAGATAAAATTAGAACAATCTCTGCAATTGAAGCTTTGCCTAGACTTATGACATATGATGATATAAAAGATAAAGATATTATTGAAATTAAAATGAGTTATCATAACGAAGAAAACGAAAATTGGAAATATGTAGCAAAAACTAATTCGGACCCTACATGGAAAGTTATTTTTAGTGATGGTACTCAAAAATGCTTACCAAACTTTGAACAAAATTAGTTTGAAGATAAATTTGCGTTATAAAAATTAATTTAGTTGAAAAAAACGTAAAAATAGTATATCATTGTATGGAACAATTATATGCGTTCCACTGGGATGCATAACATCCCGCTAGATTTTTGTAGTGTGAAAATGATAAAGAGTGAAAATAAGGGAAAATATTAATATAAAAACAGATTATTAGTGAGAGGATATACATATGTCAAAGTTTATTATAGAAGGTGGAATAAAACTTAAGGGAAAAGTTAACATTGGAGGATTTAAAAATGCAGCAGTAGCAATAATACCTGCTACAATTTTATGCCAAGGTAAGTGTATTATACAAAATGTACCAAGAATTAATGACGTAAATGTTTTTGAAGAAATTTTAACTGAAATTGGGGCTAAGGTTGAATACTTAGATGATATGTCAATGTCAATAGATGCTACTGACTTAAAAGGTTGTTATTTGAAAAATGGATTATCAAAAAAAATTAGAGCATCATATTATTTATTAGGCGCTGGATTAGGCCGATTTAAAAAGGCATCAACTTTATTGCCAGGAGGCTGTGACATAGGATCTCGACCTATAGATCAGCATATAAAGGGTTTTGAAGCATTAGGAGCAACTGTAGATATCACACCAGAAGGAAGAGTGAATGTACAAGCTGAAAGACTTATAGGAACAAGAATTTATTTAGATGTAGTAAGTGTAGGTGCAACAATAAATATTATGTTGGCAGCTGTTTATGCTGAAGGCAAAACAATTATAGAAAATGCGGCTAAAGAGCCACATATAGTTGATACTGCAAACTTCTTAAACTCTATGGGAGCAAATGTTAAGGGTGCAGGTACAGATGTAATTAGAATAAATGGTGTAAAAGAATTAACAGGATGCACATATAAAGTTATACCAGACCAAATAGAAGCAGGAACATACATGATAGCAGCAGCAGCTACTAAAGGTGATATTATAATTGATGATATTATTCCAAAACATCTAGAACCAGTAACTGCAAAGCTAAAAGAAATGGGAATGGGAATTGAAGAATATGGAGATTCCATGAGAATTTTTTATGAAAAAGAACTTGAACCTGTAAACATTCAAACATTGCCATATCCTGGTTTTCCAACAGACTTGCAACAACCTATGACAGTTTTATTATCTTCTTTAAAAGGAGAAAGCATGGTTGTAGAAGGAGTATCAGAAGATAGATTTAAATATGTAAATGAAATTAAAAAAATGGGCGCTAATATTGAATTTACAAAGAAACATGCTAAAATTCAAGGAACTAATCTTACTGGTAGTGTTGTACAAGCAACAGATTTAAGAGCAGGAGCAGCTCTGATAATAGCAGGTTTAATAGCTGAAGGATTAACTGAAATAATAGATATTTATCACATAGACAGAGGTTATGAGCATATAGAAAATAAATTTATGAATTTAGGCGCAAAAATAAGAAGAGTAAAAGAAGAAGAGTAGAAGAATAGAAGAATAGAAAAGAAATTAAATATTATATACTAAAACCATAGGTGCTCTTATGGTTTTTTTTATAATATTTAATTTTTTCACATAATATTACAAGAAATAAGGAATAAAAATATTTTATATATTAATTTTTATGTTTCATATATTGACTATTATGCAATTTCATATATAATGAAAATAAGAATTAATTTTCTAAATATTTCAAAGAAAGGAAGAAGAATTATGAAAAAAAGAAAAATATCTTTTTTAATAGCTATGGTCATGATAGCTACAATTGCTTTAACTGGCTGCGGAGGCAGTGGAGAAACAGCCAATACACCTGCTACAGGGGATAACGTTTTTAGACTTGTTACAAGTGATGAACAAAATACCTGTGACGTGCAAAAGACAACGGAGTATTACACAATTGCATTGAATATTTATGAAAGATTGGTAGAAACCAAAACAAATGCAGATGGATCATCTGAATTAGCTCCAGGACTTGCAGAAAGCTGGGATGTTTCTGATGATGGACTAGTTTATACTTTCCATTTAAGAAAAGGTGTCAAATTCCATAATGGGGAAGAATTTAAGGCTGATGACATCGTTTACACTTTTGAAAGAATGTTAAAGCCATCAACAAATGCTCTTAATCAAGACTTTATCACTGCAATTAAAGGTGCTACTGACATGATGGAGGAAAAGGCTGATACTTTAGCGGGCTTAGAAGTCGTTGATGATTATACTATTAAAATTACATTGGAAAGTTCTTTTGCTCCTTTCTTAGCAAATATAGCTACACCAGGTGTTTCAATTTATAATCGTAAATTCACAGAAGAAGCAGGAGATCAATTTGGTTTAACTCCAGAAACCACTTGTGGAACAGGGCCTTTTAAACTGAGCAAATGGGAGTTAAACAGTGAAACACAAATTGATGCTTTTGATGACTACTGGCAAGGACGAGCTGCTTTAGATGCAGTAAATTGGAAAACTATAAAAGATGCTGACACACAAAGAATGATGTTTGAAAATGGTGAAATCGACGAATTTGACTGCGATAATGCAACATCACAAATTTCATATTTTGCTTCAAGTGAAAAATATAAAGATTGGTTGAAGATTGGTAACCGTGTTGGTATATATTATTACAGCATAAATGCAACTATTAAACCTTTTGATGATGTACGTGTTAGAAAAGCATTCCAGATGTCAATAGATAAACAACAGCTTCTTGATACTTTATTTGATGGAAGAGGAACTGTTCAAAGTGGTATAATGCCTCCTGGATTAATTGGATATAACCCAGATCTTCCAGAAATAAAATATGACGTTGATGCAGCAAAAGCATTGTTAGCAGAAGCAGGATATCCAGATGGTTTTGAAATGGATATTTGCATGGTAACAGACAGTCCACAAACATTGCAATTAAATGAAATGGTTCAAGCTATGCTGACAAAAGTAGGTATAAAAGCTAATATAGTACAAATGGATGAAGCATCTTGGTACGCTACAAGAGCTGAAGGACAATTAGGTTCTTATACAACAAGCTGGTCTGCAGATTTCAATGACCCAGATAATTTCTTCTACACTTTCTTTGCACCACAAAACACATTTAAACGTTCATTTAATTATGCAAGTAAAGAAGCATCTGCAAAAGTAGTAGAAGCAAGAGGAATGACAGATCCTGAAGCAAGAATTGAAATTTACAGAGAATTAGAAAAACAAATAATTCAAGAAGATGCAGCATGGGTTCCTTTATATTCAAAACAACACATATTTGTTGTAAATCCAAGAATTCAAAACTATGTTGTTATGTGGAATGGTTGGTCTGGAAATATGTATTACAATATGTCCATAGACAATTCAAAAGCGCCAGCAAAATAAAAACTTAAGTAATTCATAAAAACAATAGGACGTTAATTATCTTGTTTGTCAATCTGAGACGGAGTCGAAGAATCTCATCATTTAAATATTTTGATAGATCCTTCACTGCGTTTAGGATGACATAAAAAGGGCTCGTTTTGTTAATAGTTTAAGAATGTGAAGAAAGATTGGAGGAACAAAATTGAGAACTATAAATTATATTATCAAGAGGATTTTGATTGCGATACCTGTATTAATTGGAGTTATGCTAATTATATTTCTTTTGCTAAATGTAGTACCGGGAGATCCAATTACATTGATGATGAGAGAACATATCAAGCCTGAATTAATTGAACGAATGAGGGAACAAATGGGGCTGGATGATCCTGTTATGGTTAGATTTTTTACATATTTAAAAGATGCTCTTCATGGTGATTTTGGTGTTTCATATAAGCTAAACAGAAATGTTACTGATTTAATTGTAAATGCATTTCCTCATACTTTGAGACTTTCTTTATTTGCAGCTTTAATAGCTTGGGTTATAGGAATACCAACTGGTATAATATCTGCAGTAAAACAAAATACATTTGTTGATCGATTTTTTATGTCTTTTTCTTTGATGGGAGTTTCCATGCCTGTATTTTGGGCAGCATTAATGTTGCAATATGTATTTGCATTTAAATTAAAAATGCTTCCTGTTTCCGGTTATGAAACATGGAAACACTTGCTGATGCCTGCAATAGTTCTGGGTTGGAGTTCAGCTGGAACAATTGCTCGTCTTACCCGTTCAAGTTTGCTTGAAATTATGAAAAATGACTTTGTACGAACAGCAAGGGCAAAAGGTTTAAGAGAAATGGGAGTAGTTGTTGGGCATGCATTAAAAAATGCAATGCTGCCTGTTGTAACAATGATGGCCATCCAGGTAGCCAGTCTTCTTTCTGGTGCTGTAATAACTGAAAGTGTATTTGGTATTCCTGGCATTGGAAGATTGGCAGTTAACTCCATTCAAAATAGGGATATGCCACTGTTGCAAGGCACAGTTGTTTTTACAACGATATTAATTATCGCAGGCAACTTGATAGCAGATATACTCTATTCAGTAATTGATCCTAGAATAAGAGTGGAATAGGAGTGATGATATGGAAGAGACAAAAGTAATAAAAAACGAAACTGTTGAAGAGTTAAGAAAAAAGTATGAAAATATAGAAGCTGAAATTACAGATACAGACAGCACTTGGGATAAAGTTAAAAACATGATAAAACATAATAAGTTAGCATCTATTTCCCTAGTTGTCATATTGATATTTTCTTTTTGTGCAATTTTTGCACCTCTTGTTGCTCCTCATGATCCAACACTGCAAAATTATGACAATGTACGTGCTGTTCCAAGCAGCGACCATCTGTTAGGAACAGATGAATTAGGCAGAGATGTACTTTCTCGAATCATATATGGTGCTAGAATATCATTGGTAATTGGTCTTGTACCAACTACTATTTCAATGGTAATTGGAACTATCCTTGGATTGATGGCTGGATTTTTGGGTAAAAAGGTAGATTTTGTAATAATGAGATTGGCAGATATTATGCTGGCATTCCCATCACTTCTTTTAGCTATGGTTGTTATGTATACATTAGGTGCAAGCTTAATTAATATTTTCATAGCATTAAGTGTCGTTAGCTGGGCAGGTACAGCACGTGTTGTTCGTTCACAAACATTATCCCTTAAAGAAAAAGAATTTGTAGAAGCAGCGGAATCTATTGGTGTTAAAAAGTCAGTGATAATGTTTAGACATATATTACCGAACTGCCTACCATCTTTAATTGTATTGTTTACTATGAATATACCAGGCTCCATTTTGTCAGAATCAAGCTTAAGCTTTTTAGGTATTGGAGCTCGCCCCCCACTAACTAGTTGGGGTCTAATGGTAGTCAATGGAAAACAGTGGTTGTTTAGTGAACCTTGGATTGCTATAGCACCAGGTGTTGCAATTCTCATTATTGTGTTGGCCTTTAACTTTTTAGGTGACGGTCTGCGCGATGCTATTGACCCATACATGAAAGAGTAGAAAGGGAGGTATAAAAATGGAAGACTTATTAAACATCACCAATTTAAAAACTCACTTTTTTACAAAAAGAGGGGTTGTTCCAGCAATAGACGGTATCTCTATAAGTATACCTAAAAGTTCGATTGTAGGGGTTGTAGGAGAATCTGGTTGTGGAAAAAGCATAACAGCTATGTCTATAATGCAGCTTGTTCAAAAACCGGGAAAAATTGTTCAAGGAAATATTGAACTAGACGGTGAAAATTTATTAACATATTCAAAAGAACAAATGCTTAATGTTCGTGGCAATAAAATTTCTATGATTTTCCAAGAACCTATGACTGCGTTAAATCCGGTTTATACTGTTGGTAAGCAGGTATCAGAAGCAATCACTATTCATCACAAGGATATTAAAAAAGAAGAAGCAAAGCAGAAAGTAATAGATATTTTTCGCGCTGTTGGTATTCCAGAACCAGAAAAACGTTATAATTCATATCCTCATCAACTGTCTGGAGGACTTAGGCAAAGAGTAATGATAGGTATGGCAATGGTGTGCAATCCAGAATTAATGATTGCAGATGAACCAACGACAGCCTTGGATGTAACAATAGAAGCACAAATTTTAATGTTGATGAAAAAACTGCAAAAAGAAAGAGATACATCTATTTTGTTAATTACTCATAACTTAGGGGTTGTAGCAGAAATATGTGATTATGTTTATGTTATGTATGCGGGGAAAGTAATGGAACAAGCAAATACATTTGAATTATTTAGAAATACCAGCCATCCATATACAGATGGATTAATGAAATCAATTCCTAAAATAACAGCAGAAAAACAACGTTTATACAACATAAAAGGTATGGTTCCAAACCTTATGAAACTTCCTAAAGGATGTCGTTTTTGTCCTCGATGTGAAAAAGCTATACCTAAGTGTTTTGTAGAAGAACCACTTCTCTACAAAGTGCCTGCAGATGACAATAGTATGGGAGACCATTTTGTAAGATGTTTCTTGCATGAGAATAGTGAGGTGAAAGAAAATGAGCAGCCTTAAAAACAAAGTATTAGTTGAAACTTTTGATTTAGTCAAGGAGTTTGATATACCAGGCGGAGACTTCTTTGGAAGAAATAAACCAGTTGTACATGCTACTTCTAATGTTAATATTCAAATAATGGAAGGTGAGACATTTGCATTAGTAGGAGAATCCGGATGTGGAAAAAGTACATTAGGACGATTAGTGTTGAGGTTACTTGATCCAACATCAGGGCATGTAGAATTTGATGGAACGAACATTAATGAATTAAAAAGCAATGAAATGCGGGAAATGCGTAAAAAAATGCAAATAATTTTCCAAGACCCTTACGCTTCCATCAATCCTCGTATGGATGTTTACAATATTATAGCCGAACCTCTTGTTACACACAATGTTTGCAAAACAAAAGAAGAAACAAAAGAAATGGTTAAAGTACTCATGGATAAGGTTGGTATTCGTCCTGAATTTATTAATCGTTATCCTCATCAGTTTAGTGGAGGGCAACGTCAGAGAATTGGAATTGCAAGAGCACTTGCTTTAAATCCAAGGCTGATAGTTTGTGATGAACCAGTATCTGCTTTAGATGTATCTATTCAGTCGCAAATTTTAAATTTGTTATATGATTTACAAGATGAATATCAATTGACATATTTGTTTATAAGCCATGACTTAAGCGTAGTACGTTACATTTCTGACCGCGTTTGTGTTATGTTTCTAGGGAAAGTTTGTGAAATAGGAAATGCAGAAGATATTTTTAACAATCCACTGCACCCGTATACAAAGTTTCTAATAGATGCAGTACCAAAACCAGATCCATTTTTGAGAAAAGAAAATAAAGAATTGTTGCAAGGCGAAATTCCAAGCCCCGTGAATCCACCTAAAGGCTGCAGGTTCCACACTCGCTGCCCACATACAAAAGATATATGCAAAGAAATAAAACCCAAAATTCA
>Ga0074193_1000398_pt1 | contig 75809 bp, 51 predicted proteins | sample EPASupsiteHSE605_FD_64523 | JGI IMG/M metagenome (GOLD analysis project Ga0074193, IMG submission 64523) | Bioremediated contaminated groundwater from EPA Superfund site, New Mexico - Sample HSE6-05 | ecosystem: Environmental > Aquatic > Deep subsurface > Groundwater > Contaminated ... | reverse complement strand
AAATGATATAAATTTGGATTTTGGTGCAAATGAAAGATCTTAAGGTAATAACATTCCCATTTCATGTTGATAATTATTTGACAAGACCAAAAATATAGCAAATAAACCCACATGAATCACCATTTTTATGTCTCAGAAAAATTGAGACCCCTTCACAATAAGGGGGCTTTCGTTTAAGAGTACCGCAGATCTCATATGTATATTATGTATCAACTCAGCCAAACAAATTGAAACTCAGTCTAATTTTCAATAGAATGTCTCATTCAATTTGATAATTCTTTTTATAAGAAAAATTGTGACAAATTGATACTTTTTTTAAACGGTTAGAATGACTAACTGTTAAAAAACATAACAATTAAGAGAAAAGATTTTAGTTTGTGGTTTGTTTTACATCCTCAGGGCAAGGGTCTACAGGGAGGGGTACATCCATAGGTTCCTGTGGCTTGGGTGTTGTTAACAATAAATAGCACCTATTACATACTCGTTGCATTTTGTCTTGATTGCCTGGGAGGATAATTTTATTCTTTGAGCATTCTTTGCACACACAGTCTCCGCACCTTCTACAATGATGCCTCCTATTAAAGAAGGAAAATGGTTTGTGACATTCCATACAATTTGGAGCCAGATCATCAGGAATCCAAACCGGAGCAAATCCTTTGTTTTCAATCGTTTCTCTTTTAATTTGACAATGGGACAACATTTCGTCAAAGGCATTTAACAAACATCTCTTCGCTTCAGCATTTTCCAAGTTAGCTCTGAAGCTCTTATCTTTTTGGAGAACGTCAATAGCATTGATAAAAGGATCATTATCTCTTACATTCATTAATAAGTAATCACCACTATTATACAACTTATTAATTTTGAACTGACTTACAAAGGCCGGCTCAGCTATCAATAAACAATCAGAAAACAACACAAAATAGCGATTATTAGTCCAAGACCTGGAAAATTTCGTTGCAGAGCCCTGGAAAAACATTCTCCTTCCAACTTTTTGTACTTCAAAAGATGTGATTTTTGACTGGAATTCACACATTGCGACACCTTCATCAAATTCAACAATTCTTTGATCAACTTCAGAGATAGCGATGCAGATTTTTCTGTGGGCTTCTTGCAAAGCAGGATAATCCTCATGATCTGGAGGGGTGTTCTTCACCAATTCGTTCAAAAGAAGTCGGTACCTTGGAGGCCTTTGAACAGGAGTGATTAAAAATGCCTCTACTGTATCATTAAGCTTTCCATGACAATCATTTAAAAATTTTGCGAATTGAATATTAGAATTCTTTTCTGCACGAATCTCAGGTGCCAATTCGTGATATTGTCGAATATATTCAAAATATGTGGTGATTAATTCAGAAAATCCATCAAAACACTCAGCAACGGTATCACTTTTCTCGAGTTTTGTGCAAAATCTCTGCTTTAATGACTCGCTGGTTTTTTCAACCTTTATAAGCAATTCAAATAGCTCAATAAATCTCGGATTCTTTAAAACAATATCCCTTCTATTAATCATCTCTTTCAAATGCTTGTAAAAAACTTGATTCAGTTGCTGAAGTCCCATATCATACGATTGCTCAGTTACAAATATCTCTTTGACAATAAATTTCCGCCTATTTAATAAATCGGATTTTGAACTCATCTCTATGAAAAGTGACAATGTAAATATAACAGAAATCTCCAAAAACTGACAGGCACTTTTAATTTGGGATATCTTTCATGATTTTCCCATTTTTACAAATGTTGATTTTCTTTTATGTTTTTTCTTTCTCTTATGTAACTAAATTTGCATACAATGCTGAATGGGTACTAGTTTTCTTCCATAACTCTACAGGAGGTGTTTATTTTAGCGATTTTGAGGAGGCTCTTGAAGCAAACAGTGCACAGAAGTATAGTATTCTTGGAGAGATTAGTGACAAAGATCGTATCAATGGTTTTTATGAGTTTTTGTTAGAATATCCAGAACTAACAGGATACAACCGATGGCGACAGAGGAGGAGCCCTACTCACGAAGTTGACAGTACCTGGCCCTCAAAGGGATACACCCCAATTAATATCTCATGGGCAAATGAAAGTTTTGGGGGTCTTGTGAGATCGAGCCAATCAGAATATTGTTTAATTGAAGGATCTGTTGGACATAAGAATTATTACTATCCAATCGGGCTTTACTATGGCAATTCTTTTATGATTTATTGTGACTCAAAGAAAGAATGTATGCCTGGTCCTCATTTTGGGCCCGTTATTAAAGCTGTCAAACTTTGGATGAGATCATCCCCAAAGCCTTTTTGTGCAACTCAATCACAAATTATCTCAATGAGATACGGATTTCTACTTCTATTTTCCCTCATTTTAAACTAAAGGTTCATTTACTCAACTTTTCCAAGAATATCATCCTCTCTCATGATCATGAACTCGCGTCCATCAAGTTTGATTTCGTTAGCGCTCCAATCGCTTAAAACCACTCTATCACCTGGTTTGAGTGTTAATGGGCGGAATTTCCCGTCTTTCTGGCGATAACCATCGCCAGTTGCTAAGACAATCCCCTCATTGTGTTTGCCTTTTATGACTTCAGGAATATAAATTCCAGAATTTGTTCGAGCTGGAACTTCAATACGTTGAACTAGAATCCTATCAAACAATGGCTTTAGCGTTGATGCCACTGTTTTAGCAGAGTAACTACAATAAGATAGCATAAAAGTGGCCGATTAGGACTAACGATTAATAAACTTACATTTACTTGAAGCCAAAAGTATTTGGGGTTGAATACCTGTTACTGTTTTGTGGTGGTACATTATTTCGTGGCATAGGTGCATCAGATACAGTTTCTATTGATTCTGATTCTTCTTCCTCTTCTTCTTCCTCCTCCTCTTCTTCAGTACTCGAAGTAGAATCCCTTCTGTTATCATTACAGAAGAAATTCTTCACAAAAAAGCCAGTTAATGAGATCATTGCAGTAATGCCACTTGATCCTCCCACATACTTCACAAAATTACTTTCTTCGGATGGAATAGGTGTGCTTGTGGGCGGAGGAGATGTTTGTGTTGGGTATAATGTTGCATAATCTTTCTGATATGTATTCTGAATAAGTGGTATTGGAGTTCCAGATGTATAGGTGTTGATAAAACTAAAACTTGTTCCAATTGAAATCTTATTAGAAAGATGGATTATAATGGACCTATCAACAATAAGCTGCGATGATGAGGTATAGAATAGGAAGTCAGAATTTTGATTAAAATAGCAACTTGAAATTAATGCTTTTGTATCATATAAGCAGATGATTCCATATCCAGTATTCTTACAATTATTTCCTATAATATTGTTAAACTGAAAATCTAAATTGTTTGATTGGAGATTATAGTATAAAGATGTATATAGCTCAACATTATTGTAATGGAAAGTGCAATATTTGGTTAATACAGAAGAATCAGAAAGAGACTCGATGGCAGGATTGTGGTCAGCATAATTACGAGAGGAATTAATATGGGTTAATTTTTGGTTTCCAGAATACATTGATAAGCTATCCTTTCCATGAATATCATGACTTGGAGCGCACTCTGATATAGAAGAGACATGGATCTCGTTTACACCTAAAGTCTTGGTAATAATTATAGCAAATTGGTATGATACAGGATTTGTAGTATAGCACCGAGTAGCTTTACAGCCATGCATTGCAAAGTGTCCTCTTTTAACACAATAAAAATAAATAGCCCCTGCATTTTTTGTGACTTTGCAATTGAAGAACGACGATGACTTAATTAGCATTTTGATTTCAGCATAAACTTTCACAAAAATAACACCCCCATTCACATCAAGTGTGGCACTTCGTATATAAGCACACGAATCAATATAAAAATTCAAACTAATTGCGTTAGATATTCTAGAATTTGAGCAAGCGATCGGATTGGTATTTGTTTGGTAAAAATCATCAAAAGATTGACTGATTTGCGGTGTTGCTTCAGGTGTAGGATACAAAGTTTGAGATGGTGTAATAATTGGTGTCATTGGCAACGCAGTAATCTCAGGACTTCGCTGAATTGTCGATTCAATTGTTAACTCTGGCGTCATAACGGGGGAATTATCTTCCATGGGAAGCTTGCCCTCAGAAAAAGACCATGAAAATACACTAAAAAAGAGCACCAATATCATCATTAAGGTCGTTGGATATTAAATAAAGTTGTGAAAAACCAGTTTTTCTTGACAGGCAACTTTTTCAATCATAAACACAAGTTTTATGATCTGATTAATGACGATTAATAATTTTCACAAATTTGGATGTATGGGAATAGAAACCTGGTGATGAGTCTAGGAAATATTTGAAGTGTGTTTTCTATGGGTATTGGATTATCGGCAATACAATAATGAGAATGGAAAAACTGGATTTTGTAGGATTGCTGCAAAGTGATTGAGTTATTAGATCCTGTTGATATGAAACTGGTGTGTGAAATGAATGAATGTGAGAGATCAATGCATCCTGAACCAATAAAGAGAAGAGTGTTTTGGTTATTAAAAAAAATTCCATATTTAATTTTTGGAGATCCATTATAATTGGTGATGACTCCATAATCATTTGGACTGTTGTTATGAACAACATTAATACTTGACATTGTTCCCGAATTTGAATTGAAGTATATACAAATTCCTACAGATGCTTGATTATTTGAAAATGAACAAAAACTGCTTTCAAAAGACAATGGAGATAAATGATAGATTCCCGATGTCTCTTCAGCCTGATTCATTGAGCTATTCGAGTTTTTAGCATTTTGGTTTCCATTTTTTAAACATATTGGGTATTTTCCTTTTGAGTTTTTCGAAGAATATGATACTGATAAATAATTGATAATATTAAGGTTCACTGCTTCAATAATAGCATAGTGTCCAACAATAGATGAGCACATTGACGTACAAATCATTTTCAAATTTGAATTTTTTGAATTACATGTGCAATGATAGTACATGGATATCTCAATATCAATTGAGTAGCTCCCCCCTTTAATACATATAACTCCCCCATCTCCAGAATAATCGTTTTCTCTACTGAAGAAGCACCCCGAAATGTTAACTGAATTAGTCTCATATGATCTTCCCATTATCAAATGTTCTCCAATACAATTCATTCTGTTTTTTTTTATATTCTACATCATTGTACTTTTTTTCATATCTATGACACACAAAAGAATCGGCCAAAAATATGAAGGCAGATAACATGTGATTGTGTCAAAATTATCACAAACGACGTTGAGAAAAAATGACTGGATAAGCATTACAGTATTTACTTTACATCATAAGGCAATATTAGGCAGTAGCTTTTTGAGTAATAATCTGAAAGGCTCATCGCATTCTGCTGATACATCTCCTACATTTAACGATTTACTGCAGTTTTCAAGTACTTGTGTTGATATTGCATCGGAGTAACTCAATAGTGCCTCATATGCTATAACAATATTTCTTGAGAGCCTTGGATTAAACTGAGATGACAAATTTTTAACTATTGGGTTCAAAACATTCACTACTGCGGAAATCTTCTCATTAGATCCGCAAATCAAAACTTTACCTCGGTGATCTGTTAAAATCTTTTGAAGAATAAAAGCTGCTATGATTTTGTTGATATCTTGGCCAAATTTCAAAACTCTTAAACATAAAGGAATAAATTCATTGTTAATTAGATATTCTATGCAATTTGGAGATTCGGACCTTGCAATATTACCAATAACACCTAAAGCTGCAAGTTTAAAATGCTCGCATTCTCTACTTTGGTTTGTGGTATGCAAAAATGGAACTAAATACATTGGTATGTTGGCTCGCAAAAAGGCATCTCTAGAATCGGGATTAATGGCTATGCTCTGGAGAAGAGCAAGAGAATTGCATACCCTATTTGTTACTTTTGGAGAAAACGATGTCGGGGCTGTTTGTGGGCAATTAGAAACACTTGCCAATTGAGGAATGACACCAAATATTTCTTCTAATAATGCTAAAACAGCAGCAGGTGATTCCCAAATCAATAAGCCCAAAGACGGAATGCTTTCCCTATAGCAGCTAAGTTGATGAATTGCATCCTCCCTATCCGCAGGAGAAAGGGTTATCCGTTTAACTAAAATAGCAGCCTGGTCCGAAACGCGACCTGGATTAAAATTACTAGACCCAAATGAAAGCTGGGATGTGTTTTGTGCCCACTGGTTTGGTAGCCGCCCATTCATTTTTTAACCGTTGCTAAGGGGAATTTTTAGTAAAACTTTTTGTCTATCACACAGGCTCCTAGTTCCTTGAACTCTTCTGCTGCCACGGCCATTTGTTGGAAGAGGTCCAGTGAACCCACAATTGAGCCTCCAACCCAAGCTGCGTTCAACCTGTTTGGTGAAGATACTATTGATATTGGGTACTCAACTTTTTCCTTTTTTGAGAGTGCCAAAAGTTCATTCTGGAGTCTTTGTGCGAAGCCTGTACATAAAGTTGTTCCGCCCACTATGTGTATATTTGAAAACAGGAGGGATCTCAGCTGCAGGTCACATCTCATTATTGATTCAAACACGATTTCCGAAACACTTTCGCATTGGATATCATTGAGTTTAGGGCTAAAAAGCAATTCTGTGCACTTGAATCTCTCATCTCCAAGCTTAAATGACATATTATCCGGGAAAACATAATCTATTGGCTCACATTGGTATTTAGATGCCATGTTTGGTTCAGGGATAATAAATGCATGTTCTTCTTTGATAGTTCTGCATAAATCGCGGCCCGATGAGCCGTGAAAGAAGTGAGAATGATCTTTCAATACTTTTTGCAAGTAATTGTTAATTGATAAGCCAGCTAACGGAATCCGAATTGCTGATTGTGGTATGATGCTGTTCTCAAATATGGCCACCACCTGAGATGAGCTCTCTCCACTATCCAAAACCACACCAGAAAACTTGGATGCGGCAAAAAGCGCCAGACTTGATGGAGAATTGATATACAAACTTGAGATTTTATAAATGTCAAATAAAACTTCTGCAATTGCATATCGCACATGTTGGGTATTAATGGGAGTTGTGATAATAACATGTTTTTTCTCTGAATTAACTAATAATTCCTTATCAAAAACGTGGCGAAACAAAGCAATCAAATCATCCTTTGATTTAATGATCCCGTCTTCAAAAGGATTATATAATTTCGATATATCTATTCTATTTCTCGCCTCTGACCCAATGTAGTACTCAAGAACACATCCTCTAAAGTCGTTAGCCTTAATTGAACCGAAAACAGATGGAATCGAACATCGAGGAGAATCATCACCAGAAAAACCAACCTTAGTTTGATAAGATCCTAAATCAATAACAATTGGAGAACACTTTTTAAAATCATTCATTTATATAAAAAATAGCTCTATTAATTGTTTAAAAATCTTGCTCTTCATAGTCATTGCTGAAAAGGTCTGAGGATTCCCACATGAATGTATTCATTGTTGTAAGTAACATTTCGTTTTCTATGAACTCGGAATTGTTAGTAAATGTTTCATTTGGTTCTGAGATACTATCATATTCATAAGATTCAGCATCTGAAGATTCACTTGATTTGAATGCTTGAAAAACTAGATATGCTGTTAGTAATGCAATGATTGTTACAGCAATCCCCACAGCAATTGATGATAAGGAATTAACAAAAGAATTTTCGTTCAAAGAACTTGGCTTCAAATCAATTTGCATCTCAGACTTATAACTGCTGGTTATTGGATGGTTTGTTCTGGATAATGACAAATCAGATGATGGTTCTGATGTAACAATTGTTGGTTCTGATGTTGGAATAGATGTTGGAATAGATGTAACAATTGTTGGTTCTGATGTTGGAACAGATGTTACGATTGTTGGTTCTGATGTTGGAATAGATGTAACAATTGTTGGTTCTGATGTTGGAACAGATGTTACGATTGTTGGTTCTGATGTTGGAATAGATGTAACAGTTGTTGGTTCTGATGTTGGAATAGATGTTGGAATAGATGTAACAGTTGTTGGTTCTGATGTTGGAACAGATGTAACAATTGTTGGTTCTGATGTTGGAATAGATGTAACAATTGTTGGTTCTGATGTTGGAATAGATGTTACGATTGTTGGTTCTGATGTTGGAATAGATGTAACAATTGTTGGTTCTGATGTTGGAACAGATGTAACAATTGTTGGTTCTGATGTTGGAACAGATGTAACAATTGTTGGTTCTGATGTTGGAACAGATGTAACAATTGTTGGTTCTGATGTTGGAATAGATGTAACAGTTGTTGGTTCTGATGTTGGAATAGATGTTACGATTGTTGGTTCTGATGTTGGAATAGATGTAACAGTTGTTGGTTCTGATGTTGGAATAGATATAACAGTTGTTGGATCAGGAATTACACTTGTTTTTATTGGCAATGAGGCTCCATTACAAAATCCTGTATTTAAATGGCCCAAAGCTAGTTTGGTCATGGATGACAAAGGCCTATACTCAAACAAATTTCCTTTCACTTTTGATTCTTCAGTGAAACATTCAGTCAGAGTGATGAATCCAAAATCACAATAAAAGAGCTTTTCATTTTTCTTATCAATATTATCATCAATGTTACACCGATATAAAAACACTGATGCCAAATTGTCAGCATGAATGATTCCATGACTTGAAGACTGTCGCCTGTTTCCAATGATGTTACAATAATCAACATATCCAAATCCAAAGTCAAAACCAATAATTACACTAACATGAACATAATTATTGGCAATAGTGCTATAACTGATTTTGGCTTGAATACAATTATCAAAAGTAATTCCACCATCAAAATGAGCCTTATTTCTGGTCATATTATTATTGAAAAAAAGGGGGAAACCACCTTTTAGGTGAACAACAAATTTGCGATTGGTATATTCACTTGAACACCCTACCACAGAACTGTAAGAAAAATTATTGTTACCAAAAAAGCTATTTGATAATTCTAAATGGGCAAACTGAGCTTCTCCGCCTTTGTTTGTTTGACAATTGGATCCACATAAATACAAAACTTCGCAAAAATTATCAAAATTCGACTTAAAATATATTGCACCACCATCTCCATTGGTTGTTCTACAATTAGAAAAAGAAGCACGCCAAATCTTCACTTGTAAATAATTTCCTTGAAAAAATATGGCACCACCATCCCCATTGCTGGTCTCAATATTTAAAAATAAGGCATTATCGATAATATACCTACCATTTGTTTTGACTATCCTTGTATTATTGGTTGGTATCCTCACAAATGAGTATGAATCACTGATGGCTTTCTCATTCATCGATATTGGAGTGTTTTGCGCCAAATTGATTAACTGGCTTATGATGATCAAAGGGAGCATTTATTAAATCTGACCACTTCAAAACGGACGCAAAGTTTTCAAAAATTTGGTCAGTTTTATCAGAATTTGAGACAATATAAAACAAATTTCTATACTTCTGTTGTTATATATTCAGAATCAAAACCTCCTATAATCAGTTAAAAAGCGAACCTTATATAAAAATTTGAGATAAATAACGTGTTTATTTTAAAACAAAAAGTTTTCCCTTGTAGGGGAAATTAGAGAGATTGCCTGAAGAATGGTCTCTTGGGTTGAAGGAACCTCAGATAACTCGTTTTGCATAGATGAATTTTCTATTAAATCATAAAATGATAAATCAACAACTTGGTGCTGCTGCGCAATTGATCCCTGATCAAATAAATATATCCCATGCTTTTTTGACAAATGGTTCCTTATAATATCTTGCACTTGCTGAATTCTCTGGAAATCTGATGTTGAACTAAAAGGAGAAAAAGCGCCAACTTGTCCTCCAACGGTTAGATATACAATACAATACTCAAGGCTGACAACTGATACCACAGGGTATCCTATATTGATTGTTCCTTTGACAATGAGTTGATTATGATTTCGATTGTTTAACTTCAAAAATACGCATGGTGGAATCCTGAATGTCAAAATCTCCCCAGATGATGACCCGAAAACAGCAGATAGTTCGTCAACTCCAGCCACACAGGTCGGAGATTCATTCATTATTGCTTCTGCTGCTAATTCAAATCTTTCGGAATGATGAGAATAGCAAAGAGCATACACTAAACCGGATTTTTCTCCACACCATAAATAGCCTTTTGAATAACATGCAACAGATATAGGGTTTCCAATACGGCATGAGCATCTACTAAAAGAAATCCCTTTTTCGTTGAGAGTTGAATAAAATATTGATTTGGAGGTTATTACAATGACTCCATTGTTCATTCTACACAAATGAGAAATCGGATCGGACATTTGTTGTTGATATAGCTTCTTAATCCCTTCGACTTCAGTGAAAGAATATACTTCCAACGAAAAATCAGGAGATTGCAATGCAACAACAACATAAAAAAGAGATAATTCATTGTTATAAACAGAAATCAAAGATATTGGCTTCCCAATAAAAGCACTGGACTTTAAAATGGCAATTTGTCCCATTACTACAGAAATCGAATACCTAGATTCTTCACAGTTTAACACAAACATATATTTTCCAATTGAGGACCCGCTTTTAGCAATTTTATTATCAGCTATTGATAGTATACTCTTTTTAGCATCAGGAATACAATACTTATATGAATATATTGTATTTCCTTTCAATAGAGAAATAATAAAACTAGAAGCGTCATCTTTCATAATAGCAACAGAATCAAAATTTTCAATTCCTAGATCGATAAAACGATTCTCAATATATAATAGAATCGACTTTTCAATAACAAGAAATGAATTATCATATGATTTTATGGGCAAAATGGTTGACGATGCCTTGCCAGAATGAAGAAGAGAAATTCCACCGATTATACCCTTATGTTCAGATAATGGAACCCGAATAATACTTCCATTAGAGGATGATATATATAAATCTTTGCAGCTTTTTGAAAATACCATTGAGTTAACATATGATGGCAATCTAATTTCCTGGCAAATTTTATTAAAACTGAAGTCATATAGTGCTAATATTCCATTCATCACACATCGAGATTGATTGTATACAAATAATGAAAAAAATGACTGTGCGATTGCGGCAGAGGATACAATTATTGATTCATCTGCTGACAAAGAAAAGAATTTAGGATTTTGAAAAGATTCAGAATAGAGAACAACATTGGAATTCCCATATACAATTAATAATCTGAAACCATTTGAGAGCGCCATCCTAATATTTTCATCCAAAGATACAATATTCTCACCTTGTGTTGTTAGGATAGAGTTCTTAACAACCTGATAAATCACTTTCCTGAAGGTCACAAAACATAATGTATTACATGATTTCCTAAGATCATGTTTTCCCATGACAACTTCAGTATGGTCCTCACCAACAGCAGCAACTGCCACATTATCAATCGATACTAAACTCACTGGTGCAAAAGAGGTTACCTTAGTTTTTAGCTTTAATTTATCTTTTATAGATTTTTCAGTAATTATATAAGATCCTGTATCACAAAATACAATTGGAACACCTTGATAAACTGACATATGGTTTGCTCCAGAAATGCATTTCAATTCGACTTTATTATTTGAATCAAAACTAATACTCTTCTTCCTATTGCTTGCAAATTTTGGAAGCATAAACAAAAAATTATTACACCTAATTCCGCTACAAACAATAACATCATTTGGCAAACACCACATATTATCAAACAATGGGGTGGAGAAATATGTGGCTACCAAAGATTGAGATAGAGAGACTGTTATAATTGAAGAATTTTCAAGCTGGCACGCGAAGTATCCATTTACAATAGTTGATGAACACAAAACTTTATGAGATACCAAAGCAACTTGTTGTCCATTATAGTGAACTGAGTCATCATACACAACACAATAATCAAAATCGGCTGGATTTGACGATTCGATCAAAAAAAGAATATTGTTCTCCATTATTTTTTCCTCCAATATGCTTCTTTGAGAAGGAGAAATAGTAACAATCTTCTTCTCATTTTCACCATATAACAGTACCGAAAAAACTTGAGGAGAACTGTGAGATACTATTGATTTAATGCGATATCCATCAAAAAACTGTGAACCATATTTTGGCTGGCTTGAATCAGATATATCAATGGAAAAACAGAAATCTGAATCACCAGCCATACAAATCATACTCTTATCTGAACTAATCGAAAAATACTTAAAGGGATAATTAGATTTTACAAATGCATTGAGATCGTATAAAGCAATTTGTTGAAATGAAGCGCCAATTTTGGAAATTAATAGTTGATTATTCTTAGAAACTCCATATAAATACCCATTTGCTACAGTAGCCCATAAGAATTTTGCTTCAATAAAAATATTTTGATGTGGTTTAAAATTAATTTCGGTTCCTTTTTTGGTAATAGTGGCAATCTGAACCCGATTGGGGTAAAAAATCAAAACATCAATATCTTTTGGGAGTTTAAGCTCTAATACAACGCAATTAATTATTTGATTATGTGGAATAAGCAAACTATGAACATAATTCATGTCCTAAAAAATGGTCCTTTAAGGGAAAAATTACCCATTATAAACAATATTTTACAAAGGGATAAAGAGGGTGCTGCTTTGTTCATCATACTTGGTATCTTTCTTAAAATGAATGATGTACATATATACTAGAACCAAAATGAACAGCGTAGAATTGATGCCCCATAAGATATATTCATGCATTTTCATTGGGTTTAGTATTGATGAAATATCTCGGTGATCAAAAAAACCATTCATGATGTAATTGAGTCGATGACCAGCAAGAACAATCAACCTTTTTGCTTGTAAAAATCCATCATTAATATAATTATTCGGCAAATATGACATATTAATGAGTGGTGTGTATCCATATTGAACAGCAATGTTATATGCTTCAACAGACCATTGATCAGGTGATGACTTAATATTGGTAAAACTTGTTTCTGGATATGAATTAAGGAGCTCAGACAAGTTTTTGTTAAAACCATCAATGTTTTCACTATAAAAGACGGAATAGCGATACTTTAAAAGGGCAGTATCCCAAAGGGAGTGTAAATCTCGATAACTTTTCGGTATTGTGGTATCATTAAGATGAATTTTATTCCCTCCATTATCTCCGTTAGGATATTTATTGCTGAAATATGCAATTGAATGAAAGGGACAATGCGAATCAGCAACAAAATGAAACAAACTTCGAAAAGAAAAAGCCAAAGCCCACAACGAAGTAGTTGATTTGTTCATCATGCAGTCAATCATTGATGTTATCGCTCCAGTGATATTATATTTTTCCCTTGGATTTAATCTGAAACCCACGTCAACAAATGGAATATTCGTATAATGCCATGGACCAAAAAGATTAGTATCCTTCCTTATACTGTCATGCCAAACAGAAACATTAAAAAATGAGGTTTCTTCAGACTCCCAAATGCTAAACAGGGTTTCAATCCATTGTTTTCTGTTTTGATCAATATTCTTGCTTACTATACCAGAAATAAATTGGTGGGGCTCTGCAGACCAACAGTTTATCATATATAACAACCAAAAAAGCATCTTTTAATAAAAAAAATTTTAATCTTCTTTGGTGAGCTGTTTTGGAAAGAAATGCATATTATTAAGCTGGTTGAAGAATGAAACAGTATAAATGAGATTCGAAAATTTTTCTAGTTCAAGGTTTGACCTAAGCTCACATAGTGATTTGCTTTTCTATGTTGCCCTTTGTAGTTTTGTTGGGATGCATTCTACAAATTATGGAGGTTGTATTTATAGCAGCAAATACGCAGATATTCACATATTGAATTGCCTGTTTGTGATGTGCAAATCAACACAAAATGGAGGATGTTGTTATATTACTGGCGCCAATTTTACTAATTTTCGAAGTATTTGTGCAAGTGATTGCTATTCATCTTCCATTGGAATGTTTGGCATGATTAATGCAGCTTTTGAGATTAACATGGAGCTGGTATCAGTATTAAGGTGCTGTCCGAATATGGAAGGTCAGTTTCAACCAATATATTTACTCGGTAACAGGTTTCGAAATCATAACATGAATTCAAGTTTGAATAAACCTTCTGGTGATGCTGGATTCTTGAGATGTGATACATCTTCTATCGATATCTCTCAAGTAACTGTTGATCGAACATCTTCGATAATAGTTTTGTTCATCAGTGGATCCTCGGGGTATGTGAGATATCTTAATATCATTCATAATATTGAGCATACAAGAAGTGGATATGCTATTGTGTATTGTGATAAAGTATCGAACTGGGATCTTCTTGATACAGTTTTTTTTGGGAATGATTATCAAATCGCATTTCGAATTATCAGCACACTTAGTATTCATAGATGCTTCTTTGATGATATCAAAGGCTCAACTCAAAGTCTTTCTATGAATAATATCCAAATTATCAAAACACTAACCAAATTTGAATTTCATCATGTATATACAGCGCTTTGTAAACCCGAATTCATTTATGAAGCAAGTCAAGTGATTAAGAAACAATCCTGGAGTTTAGTTTTATTTGGAATGAATTTTGTTCCATTTTTCGAATAATTTGGAGTCTTTCTTTTATCATGATTGTTTTTACATGTGTATTTTATCCAATCTCGATTATATCCCCAACTGATACCTTTTTAATATCTTCCATATTATTCATACAGACCAAATACATTTCATTTTCTTTTCTATTAAATACAGTTTTTGATCATAAATTCATAATTAATGTTCATTTAATCATCAGATTTTTTGTTTAAAACAGCTTTATGATTAACAAGAATATCAACAACACTAAGATAACCATATTCGGCAGCTAAATGAAGAGGAGTCCTATTAAATATAAAAACTCAACACCTTTATCTTTTGCATTTATATCAGCTTGATGATCAACTAGATATTCAACAACACTTAGATGGCCATTATGAGCAGCATAATGAAGAGGAGTCCTATCAAATAAAATAACTCGACACAATTATCTTTTTCATTTACATCAGCTTTTTCATTAACTAGATATTCAACAACATGAAGATGACCATAATTTGCAGCATAATGAAGATATTTCCAATCAATGAAAAAAACTCAACAATACAATAATTCACTTTTATATCGGCTTTTTGATCAATTAGAAATTTAACAACACTAAGATGTCCATTTTCAGAAGCTAAATGAAATGGAGTCTGATGAAATATAAAAAATCAGCATAATTAGTTTTTGCATTTATATCAACTCCTTGATTTACTAGATATTCAACAACACTAAGATGTCCATTTTCAGCAGCATAATGAAGAGGAGTCAGAGAAAATTTAAAAACTCAACATTTAAAGATTTTCCATTTATATCAGCTTTTCGATTAACTAGATATTCAACAACACTAAGATGACCATTTTTAGCAGCAAAATGAAGAGGAGTCCAATTATATATAAAAACTCAACATCTTTAGTTTTTGAATTTATATCAGCTTTTTGATTAACTAGATATTCAACAACACTAAGATGACCATTATTAGCAGCATAATGTAGAGGAGTCTCATCAAAAACAAAAACTCAAAATTACTATTTTTTGCATTAATATCAGCTTTTTGATTAACCAGATATTCAACAACACTAAGATGACTTTCTCTAACAGCATAATGAAGGGGAGTACAACCATTAATTCCTTTAGCATTTATATCAGCTTTTTGATTAACTAGATATTCAACAACACTAAGATGACTTTTTAAAGCAGCTAAATGAAGAGGAGTCCAAGCATTATTCCCTTTTGAATTTATATCAGCTTTTTGATTAATTAGATAGTCAACAACATTAAGATGACTTTTTAAAGTAGCTAAATGAAGAGGAGTCCAAGCATCATTCCCTTTTGCATTTATATCAGCTTTTTGATTAACTAGATACTCGACAACACTAAGATTACCATTAGCAGCAGCATAATGAAGGGGATTCCAACCATTTATACCTCTAGCATTTATATCAGCTTTATGATTAACTAGATATTCAACAACACTAAGATGACCATTATTAGCAGCATAATGTAGAGGAGTCCAGTCATCATTACCTTTCGCATTTATATCTGCTTTTTGATTAACTAGATATTCAACAACACTAAGATGACCATTTTCAGCAGCAATATGAAGAGGAGTATCATAAAAATGGGAATATCAAGACCATTATCCATTGCATTTATGTTTGCTTCATGATTAACCAAATATTCAACCACACTAGGATAACCAAAATACACAGCATGATGAAGAGGAGTCCATCCATTATCACTTTTTGCCTCAATTCTGGCTTTATGTCTAATGAGATATTCAACAGCACTTAGATGACCATTAGAAGCAGCAAAATGAAGGGGAGTACCACAGAATATTCGATTTCGACACTAATATCATTTTCATCAATATGATATCCATTTTCAAATAGGAAATCCAATAACGAAATATTACAAAAAATTGATGCCATACATATTACCTCAGAAGTAACAATTTGTTTCCCCATACATAAATGGAACAAATCAAAACAGCCACTACCAACAACCATAGCCATAACTTTGTCATTAATAAAGAATCCATTCATCATTAAATGTTTAAAGCATTTTATCGAACCAAAATAGCCAGAAAAGGACAATAGATCAAGATAATATGGTTTAAGGCTCCATTCAAATGGACTCCATTTGGCTTCTTGATTCAGAAAGTGGTAATGATTCAAATCTTCAATTACATCATACTTAAGGGTATACTCAATAGTAGAACAAATAAAACCATACTCTATCATTTGGTCAATGTCGTTTTCGTTATTGAAGAATGATCCATCAAAATCATCAGGTATCTTTTTTCCATTGATAAATGTTTCAAAATCATTAATCTCTTTCCGGAAATAATAACACAATTCGAAAGTGTTTTTATTTCTCAAGAATGGTTCAATTTCTTCAAATATGAAAACGTCTCTCTTGAATAATCGATATATCAAAACAGGGCATGAATTCGCCTTCTCTAACATTTTTCGACGAAAACCAGCTATCTGGCAATATTCCTCGGACAAACTCACAGCTTTTTTAAGTTGTTGAGGCCGAATTTTTGGAAATGTCATTATTCGATCGACACAAAACTCAAGATCATTAATCAAAACACTCTTTCTGTCTCCATCAAAAAGTGAGAGCTCAAATGAGATTCTCTCTTCCATTAAAATTTTTGTAAAGATTCGCCAATTAAAAAATTGGCATGTTATGCTTTCTGAGGATTATTTCTCATACACATCGAGTTGATTCTAAATGAAATGTTTTTCTGGTAAAGACATCGTGTATAATAACCACACTATCAATGAAATAGCAACAAATTCATATTATGAGCATAATTTTTGTTTTAGGGGTAGTCTTTGTCCCAGTGTATTTTCCTTATTAAATATAAATGCCTCACTTAATATCATAATGGACACTCATGAACATCGTTGAGGCATATCGAATCGTTTTCAAACAGTTTAAATTGATGTTTGTCTTGGACGTGATTTTCTTGACACACAAGGAGTGAACAATGATGTGTGGATAATCCAAAAATGTGGTAAACTCTCATGTTTGCTCGATGTTTCATTTGATTAAGTGGAAACTTTCATTGAGAATCAATTTGAGGAGTTCAGTGGACTTTAATGATATTGAAATAGAATCAGATACTGTTTCAGAAGATGCAACATCTATTCATTAAAAATCAAAGGAATTAATTATGAGGTGAATTTTATCATGATATTAAGCAAATACAAATCATGGTTTCTGTCCCTTATGTTGATTGAGAGTAGTACTTTTAATAAAAGATTTAAAAGTATTTCCACAATAGTATATGAGTATACCATTTTTCTTGAGAATGTATAATACTCAAAGAGCATAAAAAGAGTCAGTAGCATGAGGGGATCAACCTAACTTTAAACTCTATAATGATTTAAACAATCTGTACGTGGTTCACCACAAAAAGATGTGCACGCCCAAATACACTGCCTGTTCTTCACACAACTGTCTTATGAGGAGCTTTTCGAACGATAAATTCAGTTTTTTCAATGAATAAAATTGAGCGCCATCTTTGTCGGGAAGTGTTGACTATTATTTCTGGAAATCCTTCTTATAAAATTCTAATGAGTTGCATTCGAAATTTATGTAAGGATGATACAAGTGAGGTTATTGATGCCGACATTATTAAAACGAGGATTATGAATGGTCAGTATAATAGCATATCAGATTTTAGAAAGGATTTATCTTGGGTGCATTTAGTCATTAAACAATACTTTGCAAATAGTGAGCTTCATATAATCGTGGCAAACGAGGTTTCTAAAAAGATTAATAAAGAGATTAACAAGAGGTTCTATCCTAGTGTTTCTGAGTGGCTATCAAAGATTTATATTCTTAAAAAGAGGGTTAATCACATATCTGGTAATCCGCCCGAATCAATTTCGAGCTCAGTACCAAGCAGTATTCTTGCGAGAAAGGATCTAAGACCACTGAGCCCTCAGGACTTTTCTGATATTTTGCGAACCATTAACACCATCCAGTCTGATAAAGATAAATCATACCTTAATAGTCTTCTGAATACTCCCAAATGTGAGAATGATCTTATTGCTGTCCCTTTAACAAATCTCAGGACTGCAGCTGATTATATTAAGAATCTGGAAAAAACAACAGTATAAAGATTGTAATAATAATTGTGTTTTATATCTTATTCCTCAAATGAACAGCTAATTTTCGAATATACCTCAGCAGCTAATGTTGCTAAATGATAATCGTCTCCATCTTGTATTGACAAGATGACTTCGACATCTATTGAAGAAAAACTATCTGCTGTGCTATAAACAGCTCCTAAAAGCTCAAGGTTCTCAAAAATCCTGAGAAGAGTAAAAAGAACTTCTTTTCGAAGATCTTCAATGTATAATCCTTCATTTAGAAGAGAAAGAACATCATTTTTGATTAGAAAAATACTACATTCTGCATCTTCATATAAAAGTGTTGTGCATATGAAAGCTATATACCACTTTTTTGATTCGAAATCTATATTTATTGAGAATTGGATGATCCTTGTAACGAAATCTAAAGAGATTTCATCACGGAATCGATCATGTATTCTTAAAGCTCTTAATGTTATAATTGCTTGCATGTTGAGTTTGCTATGACCTATCACAAGTGCAAAATCCATAATCTTATCATATGAAACTGGAGGGATTACAGGAGATTTTTCAAGAAGATATGTGATACATATACATGAGTTAACCTGAGCTTCGATCAGTTTTTTCTCAATAAGCTCTCTGGGTGTGAGCATATCGTCGATAAATCGATAAATACTCATTTCTTCCAATATCAAATAATCAAAATCGCGATCCAATGCTTCAAAAATACGGGTTAACGAAAGAAGCAAAACTCTATACTCTGATTCAATAGCCCGGGCATAAAATTTGCTAATATAATCTAATAATTCGTGTGCAAACTCTTTGTATCGAGTTGCACACAAAACTAAATATGCAAAAGGTTGCTGCAAACACTGATTCACCATTGGTATAAACTGTTCACTAACAATATCCCTAATTTCCAAATAAACATCAGATGAATAATCAATAAGATTACCAATGATCATATATATCAGCTTCATAGTATTAGAATCACTATTCAAAGTTATCATTTCTTTCAAGAGACAAATAATCCCTGATTTAATTAAACCTTGCTCAAAAGCATTTTCAATTGTAGTCATAGATTTGATTGTTTTCAATGAAGTCTCAATTAAATCATGATTATCTGATTTAATCAAGCCAAACAAAAAAATTGCAAATCTTTCAACATTATAACATTGCAAATACTCTAAATCCATCTTATTCTTGCATTTTTCTTGAATATTTGTTAGGGTTTCGACAATTGAATCTGTTGAACTGTCTGAACAAGCACATAATTGATCAAAAAGATCAAAAAGTATTAAATGATCCATTTTTTCGTTCATACTTGAGAAATTCTTTGATATTTTACTATATCCATTTCTTATGCTTCTTTGCTTATATTCCATCAAAAATGTGATTTTTCAAATGGGAATTCCATGAAATTGCAATCAACAAAAGTTAGATAGATGGAAATCATTTGCAATTTATTGGATTATGCAATTTATACAAAAAATAAATAAATATTGCCATCTTTTGTTGCTGCTTCATCAATTAATGTACCAAATAAATCCAAATCGCAAATTTATAAGGTTGGTTAATTTCTTGAAGAAGTTCGCAAGAGATGGACTGAATAATGCAAGCATAGAGTGTTTATTCATCAGACTCATCCTTCTTGTTCATTCCGAGTTTGGAGTATCTAACATTACGAAGGAACTTAGCATTCATTCCCTTTGGAAACCAAACTGGAACATTTCTGCATTGCTTAATACCATTACGGTGGTGCTGATGATTCCTGTTATGTGCGCAGGTATTCTTGCGTTTCGCCATCTTGAAAGGTCGACCAAACCGCTCAGATTATTTAATCGTTATTGTACGATTATTTTGACACATCTCGCTCTTGGTTTTAGGTGAGTTCCATGATTTTCCCATACTGAATCCCATATTTTGATTTCAGCTCTTCATATTCCCCAGGTGTCATTCCAAACAACTGCTCTAATTCGTGTATTGCATTTTTAAGTTCTGATTTAAATCGAAAATGGCTTAAAGCTTTGATGAAACTATATTTCTTCTTGAATTGCTGGAGAACATCCTGTGAAACTGCATTTTTAATCTCATCATTTGCATTATTTTCGATAATACTAATAAAATCATTTTTCCATTCTTTAACTTTCTCGTATTTTCCCTGATTAAGTTTATTGATTATCAATCCAATATTAATCTCGGCTTTCTCATCCGAAATAATAGATATGTCCTTTCTTTTGGCAATTTTCTTCATTATATCAAGGGCAAGCCTTGTAAGTGGTGGAGTCATGGAACCATTTTCAAGTACATAAAAATCATTCATTTATTTGTTTCGAAACACTGATAAAGCCTGAGATATAATCTGTGTGCTATCAGCCCATCTCCTTTGAGCAGCGGTAATTTGCTTTTCGTCGCACTGGACTATGCGAAGAATAATTGGAATCAATGATTCACGAGTGGTGCCTTCTTGCATGAAGAATTGCAACAAAACCCTTCTGAGATAATCTGGGAACAAACAGTTCTCGGAACCAGAAGATCCTTTGGTATCCTTTTTATATCCTTCTATTTGCGATTTAAGCTTATTTATTTCGGTTTCTAAATCATGTATTTGCTTTTCGCAGTTTCTCTTTTGTGATTCCATCTTATCTCTGGACTTCTTAAGTTTTTGGATCTGTATTTGTTCTTCATTTGATTGGTTTGAAATCATCAATATTTTCTCATTAAGGCTTTCAAGATCATGCTCATAGGTTTCGCATTGTTTTTCATATTCTTTTAATTGAGAATCAAGGTGTTGCTTATTCAATAATAGCTCTTCATTCATTATTTGACTTTGTTTATACCCATTTTTCACTTGATTCAAGCTATTATTCAATTTATTTTCACTATCCTGGAGGGATCTAATTATTTCATTGAGTTTTGATTCAAGTCTTTCATAAGATTCTTTATCCAAATCACTTTGTTTTTTAAGGTTTTGGATTTGTATATCCTTTTCATTAACCATACTTTTCATAATTTCGTTTTCAGAAACATATCTTTTAGAAATAATTTGAAATTCACCATTAATTCGAGATAATTCGGAAATATTTTTATCACTTTCTTCAATTTTTGATTTTAATAATAATATTTCTTCGGTTTTTGAGGAAATACCTCTATCTAAAACATCTTTTTCTTCCAGCAATATCACAATCTTATCCTGAAATTCCCTATTTTGATTAAAGTATTTTTCTCCTTCTTGAAGTTTTTCCTTTAAGTTCTTTGTTTCTTTCTGATTATTATCTAAAACATTTTTTAGGACCTCGATGTTGGTTAAAAGACTCATGTTTTGATCCGAAAGTTGAGTAATTTTTGTGAGAGATTCATTAAAGTTTGAAGTCATTTCTTTAAGTGAACAATTTAACTCCTCACATTTTAATTTGCTTTCAGACAGTTCTATAACATTTCTTTTCATTTCTTCTATTGTGTTAGTTAACAAGCGATTCTGTTCATCTAAATCATTGCATCTAGATCGACATTGTTCAAATAAAGCTAACTGATTTTCCAAATAAGCATTTTCACTCTGTAATTGGGAATACCTAGTTTTTTCTTCCAATAACAAGTCTTCCTGTTCTTTATTAGTTTTCTTGATATCATTGATAATTTGTGATTTCTCTTGATCTGAAGAAATAAAAGATTTAAGCTTCTCTTCCATTGTTATGAGTCGATTTTCCAATTCTTGAGTTTTCTCACCTTCATTCATATTAAATAACAGAAGCTCTTCTTTGAGTTTCTCAATTATTTTTTCCTTATTGGCGATCTCTTGCAATAGATTACTCTCATTTTCATTATTCAGCAAATTGCCTTGAGGAGCACCATTCATCAAGTTCTCTGATATCGGAATTTTTGCCTCAGATGAATTAACTTCAGAGTATTTTTTCACTTGATCTTCTAATAAGCGAATTTTTTCATATGCCTTTTCTAATTCCGAGTCTTTAAGGGATAGTGATTGGCTCAAAAATCCTAATTGCTTCTCGAGATCAGTTTTTTCTTGTATTAAAACCCTTCTTTCGCTATTAAATGCAGAAGCTAATTCACCTGTGATATATTGAGCGGATTCATCAACTTGTGAATCTCCAATTTTGTTTTCTTGTCGGGCAACCTCAATGTCAGACTCTAATTTTATAATTTTGCTCTCCTGTGCTTGTATTCTTCTAGTCATTATATCTTTTGATTCCAATAATTCTTCAATACTCTTGCATCGAACTTGAATCATTTCATCCCTTTCAGATACTGCGGCCTTTAATATATTAATATTATTAATGCTTTTCTCTAGATTTAACTTCAGTTGTTTGTTTTTATTCAGTGTTTTAATATATTCTTCTTTCAGTTTTTCATATGTAACTTCAGTGGACATTAATAAACAATTTCAACCAAAAAATCCAATTTATTATGCATTCAGTCCATTATCATAGATACTATGGCACCAGAAAAGAAATAAAAATCCCTCATTTCATGAAATAAATCTCCAAAAAAGACTTCATGAGTAGTCATTGGCTTGTTTTGATAAGTCATATTCGGAGTTTGATATGGCGAAGATAGGATCGTTTGCTCAATTATTGCGGGTTTATCTGGAGATGGAATTGGAATAGGATTTATAGCATTACAATAGAAGGATATGAAAGAGTGTGAAACTTCAAGAGAACCGCTATGATAAGAGAATAGAATGTCTTGATTCATATCAAATATGCAATAATGGAGTTTATATACTCCTGCAATATGAAAAATACCCAGAGTTGGACTATTGTTGTGAACAAAAATACCATATTTCATTGTTCCAGATCCGCCCTGTAAATATATACAGACGTTATTTGATACAATATCATTGGAAAAAGTACAAAAAGAACTCGAAAAAGATAAAGGAATATAAACATACAATCCTGACACTTGAACAGCAGAATTCATAGAACTATTCATATTGTTGAGAGTCTGAGTCCCTCCAGTTATAACAAATGACCAATAATTAGATGTTGTTACATGAGATGAAAGAGATAATGAGATGAACTCACCAATGTTGTTATTTGTAACTTTGATATCTGCAAAAATTGAATATTGAGCAGAGCACCTATTCACACAAATCAAACTCAGAGAGGAATCTTTGGAATTAAAGAGAATAGCCCCTCCTTTCTGACTACATCCACACAAATAGAACATTGAAAAATAGATTTTCATGGAGAATTCTCCATTTATTATATACACAACCCCTCCATCTCCTATATAGGTTGAAGTTCTCTTAAAAAAGCAGTGTGATATATCAACATTTCCTCCAACATATGATCTTCCATTAGATATGTTCTCACTAATACATCCAAGAGATACTGGATGATATAATGATTTTTCACAATATTCCGTGTTCAGCGAAAAAGGCTGAATTTTTAAAAGATATTTTAAATAAAACAACAATATTTCCGAGAAAGATAAGAAAAAAACACCATTTTTAATCAATAATGAGAATAATATCATTATAGCGTTATCTGATAATTGACAGAAATTACTTTGAATTGGATTAACGATTTCGTTCAAAAAAGTTGTGGCATTTCGCTCCATGAGAAATGTAACCGAGTTTCTACAGGATCGGGATGATAAAACATCATATGAAATGCTTTGCAGGCATAATCAGAAAGCTCGGTACCTTTTTGATTTTCAGCAATTCTCATTAAAATTGTGTAATATCCAAGACAAATCATATCCACTATACTGCTATACCGAGCATATAACCAAAATACCAGCATTCAATTGAATCTCCTTCAAGAATGTTCATTAATTCCTTAATCAATAAGAATATCTTTTGAATTTCCAATATATGGAAAAATATCAGCAATACATTGCAATGGAGCTACATTAACTTCATAATTAGAAAATAGAGAATTAAGCTATTTGAGATCATTTCCAGCAAATCTCAAAACTGTTCACTGTTTCACCCCGCAATAATTTCAATAAACGAATCCGAATTGAAACGCGGCTGTTTTCTGGGCATAAAAGCTTGGCCCTCTTAGGAGACTCATGAAAACCTGGAATATGAACACTTTTTGCGCTCAATTTGAAACTAATTACTCTATTATTACGAAAACTCTCTAATTCTTAAATGTAATCACTCATATCATATCCAGTACTATCAGGATCACTATAAACAGGTTTTTCTTCATGCCCTTCGTCAGCATAAAACACAATTTTAGTCACTTTACTTTATTTGAATCCCACTAGATATCCCAAAAATTTTGTAAGAGTGAATAATAATGAGTGATACTGCTATTTACTTAGATTTAATCAAAAGGGAAAAAAGAATCGTTGCCTTCTTCAAAAAATGAATCTTCATAGTTGAAGTAAAAGAACTGCTCTTCGCATACTAGCTGTTCGCTAGTTTCAAAATTAGTATTTCCACCGATGATGTTTGCTTGTGGGCAAACAACATTGGTGTTGGTGGTTTGTGCATTAATAGCCTGTTTAGGCTTTTTGCACTTCGGATGTTTTGGCTTTTTCGATTTGGAATTGTTTTCTTCTCCCAAATCAATGCTAACTTTTTCTAGATACCTATTCAAGTATTCAATTCTTCTAAATTGCTCCTTACAGGGCCTTCCCATCAAAGAAATGAAGTCTTGTTTTGAGATAAAAAATCCGGTTATTCTACAAAATTTACACCAAAATTTTAAAAAGTGTAAAAAATCTGTCTATTGGGAGAGTTAATTTGAAAGTCAGCTTTTAAATGAACTACTTCTTTAAAGTAAAGTACATCTTAAGAAAAAAATCATGTTTCGGAGAGAAAGTTCTCAGCTATTTCAATAGAAGTTCAGAAACAATGTACTTTATTTAAATCAAAATTATTTAGAGGAATCCTTCCTATAAGGAAAATTATGAGGAGAAGTCTTGCTTCTTTCAAATTGTATTCACATGTTCTTGTGAAGGATCACGAGAGAAAGTAGTAGCAAATATCATTTTGAAACATAAATTATCGGAAGAGAAGTGTATGGATCCTCCCTCAGAATCACACACACATTTTAAAAACATAGAGTATATAATATTGAATGAAAAAGAGCAATCATCAACATATATCACCCCACCACTTCCTGAAAACCCTAATAATTTTTGGAATATCAGAACTCAAATTATAATATGTTCTTCCTTGATATGTGTGCTCATTATCCCACCCCAAAACATATTTAAATCAAAACTAACTATGTTAACTTTAAAAATTTAGTCTCAAATCTTGTGTGTTACCAGTATCTTAAACCAATAACCAGTTCAATATCAGAACACTAAAATGGATTAAAAAAATCCAGAAATATGTGTTAAATTACATATTTTGAATTAGTAATAACTTTACTCTTTGTAGAAGAATCATTGGATTAAATATGAAAGAAATGAAATAATGATGAGGATTGAAATTATTCGAGTTTGTTCCATTCAATAATGGATCAAATTCAAAAAGTCTTCTCATCCTCACATGTTTTCTTTTTATGGCAATATTAATTTAAAAAAGAAAACATTTTTTATCGAATAAACATTTGGATACAGTCATGTTACATCAACACGCAACTTTCAAACATGCAACGTCCATGGTTATTCTTTTAAAGTTCTTCTGCCTGTTTCAAAATATTTTATCAACATTCAGCAACAAAATGGAAAATGAAAAAATTGAATCAAAAATAAGGTTCAAAGAAGATATCATTATCTTAAGAGTTAGTTTAATATGCGAAAATGATACTAAAGAATGGGGAAGATTTGTTGAGAACAAGAATATTTATTTATCAGACTGTTTCTTTTCGAGATCATCTCTATTCCATGGTGATGGAGGTATAATATTTGTTAACATTGGATCTCTTTCATTGAATTTATCCAAATCGGTGTTCTACAATTGCTCATGTGACTCTGCTGCAGGTGCTATTTATTTTCGTTCAACTACATCATATCTTAATATGATTTGCTCATATAAATGTACATCTTGTTGGTGTCATTTTGAATATATTTATTCATCTTTTTTGTGTCAGATTGCATATCTTTCTGTGGCATATTGTTCTCATTCTACCATTGGTAATTATCCTGCATGCGTTGAATCAGGAAATCAGAGAATTGGAAATATAAATAGTTCAATGAATAAGGCTTTTGAGGGTTCTGGGATTGGTATTATAAAACCATCTTCCTTTATAAGCTCACACTGTACTTACTCTAACAACTATGTATCTGATAGCATTTGTATATACTGTTCTAGCAACCCTGGAACTCTTTCATTTTATAATATTGTACATAATAATAGTCCATCAAAATATGCAATTATTTATATTTCTGGGGGAGAATCACCCAAGATGATGTATTGTCTTTTCCATAACAATAGACATTGCCTATTTTGTATTATGTCAGGATCATTAGATGTACAACATTCATTCATTGACCATAATGAAACATTCTCAACTTCTAAATCTGTTTTAATAGCAACAAATAATACATTCACAAAAAAAAATTCATATATAATATCCTTCTTTAACACTCATCTCTGTAATACTGATATTCCACAAAATGCACCCAATTTCAATACAATTGATTTGAAACAAATAAGATCATACTCTATCTTGAGTTTAGCAGTTCTTTTAATCATAGATTGAACAAATCAGGGAGAAATTTCCAATTTTTTGTTTTGGATTTATTGCCAATTGAGCTTTAAGATTAAATAAAATTCATCTTCATTGATTCTACAACTCAATGAACCTATGAAATTGGACCTTTTTCAAATAATGACACCATATTAAAGGTATTATAATCATACCAAGTTCAAAGTGTATTTAAACCGTTATTAAGATTTTTTTCGAATCATTCTTCAATCAAAATAGTATATTTCTTAGATGTTCATGAGAATGTTACCAAACATGTTAACCCGCCCCAATTGGAAATCGCCAGGTTACAGTATTTTTTAACCTATCTATCACAATTATTTTGAACGTTTTCTCAGAAATTTCAGTTAAACAATTTATCGCAAAATCAACGTCATTTTCATCTCAAATGCATCTCAAAAGTGCCAAGCATTTTTAAAATGGGAGACGCCCTTGGTGAAATCTGTTGCGAGATGTGTTGCGAAGCATGCGTTCGTTCATGTGGTCTATTATGTTGCATATGTTGTATGGAATCCATGGAAGAAGCAAGAAGAGAAGATGAAGAAAGAGCAAGACGTTCAAGACGCCATCATCATGGCTCAGCTCAACAAAACACAATTCACCAACAATTAAACCCTAATGTTAACTATCAGCAGCGTGTAGAACCCGTTCAGAATATGGTCTATTGCACCAATCAAGTATACACACCCCAACCCCCACCACCACCTCCAATCTACGTGACTCCAGTACAAAATACAACAGTATATGACAATCCCTACTCACAGGTTCAGTAAAGTTGTTTTTTTTGACCACGTAAACACTTTTTACAATGAGCCAACGGGCAAAACCTGTATATAAACACCCGAAGACTCCTGATCCACGAGTCAAAGCATCTCCACAAGAAGACTCCAAAGAATTGGTCAATCTTCATCAGCGACCTTGCAAATTTTGGGGCGTGGGTAAATGTAATTGGGGATGGGGATGCCGGTTTTTGCATGGCAATTCTTTTGCCGACGATCCTAGGAGGCCAGAATATCGCGGCCCGGCTGTGGATTTTACTGTTTTCCCTCGTCCCATTATTTCTTCTCCCGCATTTAGCTCATCACCACCAATGCATACTGATGATCAAACCAGGGTTAAGACTCTAAGATCCCCAGTGGCTGAAATAATAATGTCGAATAGTAATCTTGCATTAACTTTTAATTCAGTCAAAGAATCCCTTCTGGCCAATGGGGTCGACTTGTTTATTCAAAAGGAGCCCCTTATAATGGCTCTTCAAGATGCTAGAACGAGATTAGAGAAACATTTTTCTGATTATTTGATTTATATAGATGTTTCAGGGATTGTTGTTTTTCCTGAGATTGACACTGCTAATGTGACACTGTTGCCGCTTTTGTTAACCCGTCATTGGAGTTCTTTGAATAATAATTTGAGTATTGAGCAAACAGAATTGATGACAGCACCTGAAATAATTGCCATTATATCGAAACTTACACGTCTTGAATCTATTGATGGAACCATATCATCATTTCAAGACGAAACAAGCAAAGCTATTGTATCACACTCTACAGAATCATGCAAGTTTACTGAAGCAATGATCGAGAATCTTAAAGAAAGGATGGGAGTTTTTTTCTCCAAACTCAGCTCTGCAAATTCAATGATTTCTGATATGCCTGTATTCGCTTCTGATAGCCATAGGCAAGGAAGATTAATCCCACATCCGTCATCTGTTCCTATTATTGGACTTTCAATATTTTTGCAAAGGACCCTTTTAAATGTTACCGCTCGAGGACTTACACAAATTCATATGTGTTTGTCACATGTTAATAAGATGATAGGGAAGCAACAAAGCTCAAATAGTTGCTATACCACACCGAGTTTGACCTCATCTTGTATGCACCCAATATCATTAATTGCCCCTGTTGTTAATAGCTTATGCTCTGATGATAAGATATTGTTAACAGAAGGAGGTAAGAGTATCGAACCAGATGTCTCGGTTGATATGGGTACTCACTATACAGTATCTTTTAGAGATCCATATAGATCGGGGTATAATCAATTTGGACCAAATCATTAGATAATCACCACATTTTTGTATTTGACTAGAGGACATGATCCCCTGAATAAAACATTTGTCATAAACCCTTTTTTAATGGTAAAAAAAGAAAACCTACCATATTCTATCAAAATTTGAAATAATTTTTAATTCAATTGATTTGTCCTTGAAAAGCAGTCAAGCATATCATCTCTGAGGTGAATAATACCGAGGGCTTCACCTATTGAGACAATGAAGATTGGAGGAGGGTCCTTCAATGGTTCTCCTAATGTTGCAACTAATTGACGCTTTGGGGGATAATAAGTCAAAGCAAAGCAATAGAATCTGGGCAATAAAAATAGTCCAATATCCGAGATTGTTCCATCTGCCATAGTTGTGGTTTCACCATCAGGAAGAATATGAAACACAAACCACCATTTCTTTTTAATATCATATGAATACACTAATGAACTTTTTGCATTTGATTTTCCTCCCATGAAAAATATAAAATTCTCAACTAATTCCATACCAGCACTCATCATATTTGAAGGGGGCTCAGGTCCTGTTGTAGGAACAACCTGAAGCTTGTAATTCTTTAAATCAAACTCGATTATTCCACCTTGTTTTGAGTTACCATAGCTATATACCATATCATCAATTTGAATATATGGAATGGCAGTTCTTCCAACAATATCTTGAGGATACTCAGTCCAAGTTCTTGATGGAATATCTAACACATGTAATGTGTTAGTATAATTACCATTGTATCCACCCCACATATAGTATTTATTATCATACACAACTGTCAAAGGCGTTGATCTTGGAGGTGGCTCTGGACCATTAGTTTCAATAATTCTGACTTCACCAGTAACAACATTAATTGTATGAAGATCGCCAAAGTATACAGGAGCGCAATATCCACCAAATAAAATGGCATAATCTCCGTATAATACAGCTCTTGTTCCGACTCTAGGGCTAACTTTGTTGCCAATTAAAGGAATCTCCTTCCATGTCATAGTGACCATATCTAAACACCAAAGATCAGAATAAAGAGCCCCATCTTTCCCTAATCCATAACCAATATATAACTTCGATCGATCGGGCGTCGAAACGAAAAAGTGCCCTGATCTCGGAGAAGGACATATAGATGGCGGAGTATGGACAGACCATATTCCGGAAAAAGCACTTTTAAAATAGCTGTTCCGCATTACCCCCGGCCGCTGTGCTAGTGGAGTTGGTACACTCTCATCACCCGTATTATCTTGGGGAAATGGCATATAATAATCAGTGGAATATGGACGTGCTGCTTGTGCTAATGCTGCGCTATTATCAGGTCCCATTTACAAATGCCGATAGATGACAAAACCCCCTTTCAAAGTTTTCTGGAGTAGATTTTAAAACCCCTCAATTCAGATGATGTTTTTATTGATGCTTATAATGGAACAAAATTTACTGGAATCGGCGATTCGCGATTCCAAAAATGTCTATAGCGATGAAAGAGTGATGGATGTGGGTGATTATGTTTTTCCAGGTGTTTCTTTTAAGCTTCGCCGACCAATTTTTAATAGGGGTTCAAATTTACTTAAAGGCGTGTCTGTAGACGATAAGACTAAGAGAATTGGTTTTTTGGCAGCAGGGGGATTCTTAAATTATGTCAAAGATAAACGTCCAGTTTTTGCAGATTGGAAATCCCAACAGTTTTATGATATTTCTGATATTATCGAGCAAAATAATGACAATTTTATTATATATTCATATCGTAGCATTGATCCACTAGTTCTTTTTGGTGATTTTCATATTGATTCAAATGGTGCTTTTCCCGAGTATAATTGCATATTTAACGGGAGCAAACAGTCTGCTGCTGTATGTCAAACGTGGTTTGGTTATAATTGGCCAGATCCAGAAAAAGGAATCGATCCATTTGATCTTGACCCAATTCCAAAAAAGCTAATGGATGAGTCACTCTCGTACAAAATCGGTGCATATTCTCATGCAATGGGATCTGTATCAATAGATTTTAAAGGATATAGAGATGTCAATATTAAGTATGAAGTATCTATTGATGCAGTCGGAGGAATAGGTTTTGGAATAGAGAAGAATATATCGATTCCTGAAATCCCTCTTGGAGAGGAATGTGCAACAGTTTTCGGCTTTTCTAGATCTGTTCTTGGTGTTAATATTGAATTGAGTTTGCAATCATGCGTTGCTATTAAGGTTAATGACTTAAAATTGTTTTTACCAAGCTCAATTGAGTATTATAAAAGGGCCAAATACCATATGAAAAAGAGTGGTACAATTTCTTCCATTGATGGAATTGTTTCCGAACCCTTTGATTTTAATACTCAGCCATCAAAAATTAGCTCACTCAATTCATCAAACGTGTTTGATTTTATTGAGAACATTCAATTTGACATTAACCCTATTATTGATTTGTTTGCCAGAGTTGAATTTAAAGTCGGATCATATATTGAATGTCGTGTTGATATTGGAACAAAACTTTCGATGAATTGGACATTTCATGCCAATTCAACACATTGTATATGCCCCTATTTAATGGGAAAAATGTCATCATCTGTTTTTGGATATATCAATGGAAATGGATTAATGATAAATAAATGGGAAATACTTCCACCATTTTCTTATCAAATACCACTATATGTGTCCGGGGATGCTCCTGATTTTTGTTTGTTTTCTCCAAAAAATTCCATTGAAGGAATGATCAATCTTACTAATGTTCCTTCTTTGCCAGCTACTGTGATTATGCCTTATGAAGCATTCAATAATGGATCAGGTAATGGTTTATACTCAATTCGGATGGATACATATTCTGATTCATTGTCTAAGTTTCCATATAACTCACTTCAATTACAATCTTTGCAGATAGAAAATAGATATCAAAAGAGCAATTTATCAAGAATAATGATTCTGAAAGATACCCCAATTTCTACAATAATCAAATTCAATTCTGTGAAGAGTAATTTGTTCTTTGATGATATTTTCGATTTTGAAGGATTTATTCAGCCATTTCAACAAACAGAAAGTATATTATGCGGATCAGTTGATAAAAGTACAAACAATTCTAATATTTGCCTTCGAACATTGATATTTAAGTCTACACATGTACAACCATTCAAAGAGTTTGTAGGTCATGAAGGATTACAATATGTATCATTCAAACCAATTAAAACTTCAAACGATAAGTATGGGATGATTATTCATGGAAATGATGAATCATACTCTTCATCATTAGATACAATCACAGGTATTATTGCACTTGATAATTCTGCTTTGCATCAGGGAGACTATCAAAAGGGCGAGTATTCTAAAACCGAATCGATCTCAATTTCCTTTGATAGTTTATATTTTGAAGCTGGTCTTTCATCATCATCATATGAAGCAATATTATGGTTTTATAGATGTGACAAACAATTTTCTGATTGTATATCAGCCGGCAGGCTCTTTCTTCCAAAGACTTATCGAAAACAAAACAATACTGCCTCATCGATGAACCTCGAAAACTGGTCAATTCCTTTTGATTTATCATCAAATGATTATACTCTGAAAATTACATTATCAATAAATACTCTATTATGGGAAACCAGAAAAGAGTGGAAGTTCAGCCATTCAGAGCTGATATCATCTATCCATGATATAAACGAAAAGAGTATCGAAAAAGGATCATATATAATCCGTATTAGATGCAATGATTATTCACCAGCAGTCTTATTTAAAGTGAGTCATTTGCCCAATGGTTTCAGAGGTATTGTTTCAAGGATATTTCAGACTTCATCAGTATGGAATAATCATCCTCTCATGATAACTATCAATCATATTGAAAAGGAACAATATGGGATTTTAAGGTATTTCTTACCATACTCTCAGATGAATATTCCACTATTCGCCATTGTACATGTTGATCCCGATATAGTCCCATTATGTGATCACCAAAGACTTGATAAGTATAATGTATTGATTAATATTGGACAAAATATTAATTGGTTTAGTACCAATGATCAAACACGGTATTTTAACGATTCTAAGTCAACACTGAATATTCCTTATCGGAGATCATCAAATGAAGCCAGAATATATAATGTTTCTCTAAATACTTTGTTTATTAGCCATTCCAACAATAACGCCTTTTGTTCAAATCATACAATACTTTACAGGTATCCCATTCCTTCTGGATGCATCGAAACATCAATTTTCTCTGAAAAATTGAGCAATGGATGGATTCCGCTCTTTATGGGTGATAATTTTTTAAATTACTCAATATCACAAGAAATTTCTATTGAAAAAACATGGCAGCTTATCAAACTGTTAATAAGAGAAGAACCCCAATCAGATGTCAATATTAAACTGATATCAACAGATTTCTCGTTTCCAGCTAATTCAAGTTCATTATTTATCTCATCTGATATATCTCGAATGATCATTAAAGCTTCAACGCCTTCCATTTCTATTGATTGTACCAGATGCCATTCATTGAAAGCTTATGATGAAGAAGATGTTTCATATGATTTAGAAAAGAAAGGAGACAAGTTTATATTCAAATTATTTGACGGAAGATCATATATAATTAAAGCCATATGCAATGATGAATCAAATGCATTTTGTGAAACTAGCCATAATTTCAATCATTCATTTAGCATGGTTTCATATCAAAATCCCTCTGGAGTAGATGAAATCGCTTCAAATTGTTCTGGTACTATACTTCAATCAGGTGTATTATCACAAGTAATATATGATAGAGATAATGTTAAGTTTGAGAAATCATGGAATGGAAAACTGAAAATCCATAATTTTGACAAAATACCATCACCACTCAATATAATTGTTGATCCAAATGAGAATTTTACAACCTTGAGCTGTGTTTACCAAGAGATTATCATTCCTTTTAGTGTGTCAAGCTATTATGAAAATCCAGATCAGTTTTTCAACAGTATTGGTTCCACCAAACCCAAATTAGGTTTCGAAAATACCGATATAAATTATTTAAGGAATGGACAGGTTAAAATTCGCAGTTCATTGTTTTCACAGAATATTTCTAAGGAATATTCGAAATATGTCGATGTGCCCGATAAATATATTAGTGGTTTGGAGATTAAGTGCGGCCCAGGGTCAAAAATGTCAAATAACAAATGTGTTTTAATAACAAACAAGAACAATACTGCATATTTCGTGCTTTTAGGAGTGTCCATCGTGTCTTTGGTATCCTTCTTATTGATAATGAATTATAAACATAAACCCAATCAAGATATTGACAATAATCCTCTTATATAAAAGTGTTACTTGGCCATTACCTTGAGATTGGAATCTTATATTTCAATCATCAATAAATGGAGGCTTGCCAATAATATAATGATCTCTTATCAAATTTTAATAACAATAAAAGCCTGACTGTGTTTATTATGAAGTATTTCGACCTATCAATTTCTCGATAATCTCCAAAAACTGACAGGCACTTTTAATTTGGGATATCTTTCATGATTTTCCCATTTTTACAAATGTTGATTTTCTTTTATGTTTTTTCTTTCTCTTATGTAACTAAATTTGCATACAATGCTGAATGGGTACTAGTTTTCTTCCATAACTCTACAGGAGGTGTTTATTTTAGCGATTTTGAGGAGGCTCTTGAAGCAAACAGTGCACAGAAGTATAGTATTCTTGGAGAGATTAGTGACAAAGATCGTATCAATGGTTTTTATGAGTTTTTGTTAGAATATCCAGAACTAACAGGATACAACCGATGGCGACAGAGGAGGAGCCCTACTCACGAAGTTGACAGTACCTGGCCCTCAAAGGGATACACCCCAATTAATATCTCATGGACGAGTGAAAGTTTTGGGGGTCTTGTGAGATCGAGTGCTCCGACTAGTTGCCTCGTTGAAGGATCAGTTGGACATGTGAATTGGTACTATACAATTGGTGCATACATTGGAAATGGATATATGCCAAATTGTGACTCAAAACAGGATTGTATACCTGGTCCAGGCGAAGGAGCCATATTAAGAATTGTTAAACTTTGGATGAGATCATCACAAAAGCTCTATTGCGCCACTCATTCACAAGTTTTATCTTTGAAATACGGATTTTTGCTTTTGCTTTATGTAATTCTTGAATAAACAAGGGGTCAAGTTTTTATTAAACAGGGTTAATTTCCTACAGGTTATCCAATATTGAAAGAAATGGTTTTTTGAAACAATATTTGTTAGAAGATCAAAATGTGGAAAATTTCCAATTTTTGGAGATGTTTCTCATTGTGATCGCTATTTTGGCCTTTTTCAGACATTCAAAAGGGAGATTTTTAAAGAATTGTGTTAGTGTTGGTATGAATTGCATGAATGAAATGGAAGACCAGGGAAGATCATATTTAAATTCATATGTGAATATATCGAATTGTTTTTTTTCACCATCAATACAGTTTGTAGGAAATGGTGGAGTGATATTTGTGGATAACTTGAATAGTGTTTTTGTTTCATATACAACATTTTATAACTGTGGTTGCACTGAGAAAGGAGGAGCAATATAACTGATTGGAAATATGTGTGAGATTCGAATGGTTTGCGCCAGCAATTGCTTTGCATATCAGGGGATTATGGGTATGTTCAAACTAGAGGGTAATATGTGGGTTCAACACTTATCTTTGGGATCATTCACAGTAACCGGCAACAACGAACCAGCATGGTTTGAAAATGGATTCCAAAAAGTTAGTGGAATGAATTCGTCAATGCACAAAGTTCAGTTTTCAGCTGGTTTTTATACTAATTGTCCATATTCTCTTCATCTATCTTATTCAAATTTTGCTAATAATCTTCTTAAATGTGGTATTTGTATTGCGCTTTATTGTACTTCTGGAGTTATTACCACATCAAATATTATTAATAACAACAGTCCTTTGCAATACGGAATTGTTCGTGTTGCCCTGACCGGATCCTATTCAATATCATTATGTGTTTTTCGTGAAAACGACAACACTCTGTTCTATGTCGAGTCTGGATTTCTATCTGTATCATCATGCTTCATTCATCATACAGGTTTATACTCAGTATTAACAAAAGCTCAAACTTTTAATAATTCTGGAATAGCTACTTGTACATTTCAGCTGAAGTTCTTTAAAACATTGTTTTGCTATGCAGATAGTCCTGTAAATAATACTAATTCAGAAGAAGATACCCTTGATGGAACTCCCTTCAGAACCTTCCCCAAAGATTATTCAGAAGGATCAGCTTCGAATTTTTGGATGTTTTCATCAATTCTAATGGTTTTAGTTATCATAGCGGGTCTGTATTTTCATCTTGTTTATTCAAAACATCAAGATAACTCTTCACCAAACACAGATAAAATGAAAAATGAAAAAAACAAAGGAAGGTATGGTGTAAATCCATACAAAGATTAATAGTATCTAATAAAAGAAGTCATTTCTTTAAGAATCTTTTTTGGTAGCTCATGACTTTGGATATTGTTAATACTGAAGAAAGAAGCATAAACTATGAGTGACAAAACCAAATGAGTCAACAACTTTCAATGATTAAAAAATCCTTGTTATCTATTTAGCTTGCTATACAATCTAATATCTCTAGTTGATGCAGTCATTCTATCATAATAGCCCCTTGAGCTCATATTATTGCCAAGTCTGGATTTTCTTCGTGCAGAATTTTCGGGATTTATTTGTGTATCAATTGCTGAAATTGAGGGCTTCAAATACTTTTTGCAGAGGCCTTCAAAAGAAATAAAACAAGTATCTTTTCTTAACACAACAGGTATTGGATCATAATATTGGGGCAAATATCGATATTCATCTAGAATCTTTAATATTGCAGATTTATTTGGAGTATTACAATAGTTGGAAGCACTAAACACTGTTATAACTCGTCCATGATGTTTAGTCTCATACCCATTCATAACACATTCATGCCCTCTAATAATAAATGACTTATTTGCTTGAGTTAAAAAGTTCTTAGTTGCTTCTTCATTAAACAGGGATCCAAATCCCCTTGGTGATTTCCCAAACATTATTTCAGACTCATGTGGATCAGACCATAGAAGATCAATTACGACAGGATCATTAAATGATATAATTGGCCTATTAATCTCTTCCAATTGGTAAAAAAACTGAAAATTCTGTCCAATACCTCCATGAACACAAAGACTTAGTTGTCCAACAAAACCAGCTATGGGTATAAATGAAAAGGCACGTTCAAACAACTGAATAATACTTTCATCATTATATATATGATATACTTCAGTAAAAAACCCGCTTCTGATGGACATTTCTTTGAACTCATGATTACCACGTATCAAATAAACCCTATTTGGAAATAAAACCTTAAGCAAAAATACAAAAATCACTGTTTCTGTAGAAAATTCACCTCTATCTACCAAATCTCCAAGAAAAAGATAGTTATTATCCATAGGTGATCCATTACTATTTATAATACGAAATAAATCTAGAATATGACCATGCAAATCACCAATTACACAAACAGGAATAGGTATTTCAAGCAATGTTTTCTCGTTTTGAAATACTTTGGTCACACATTCAAGTAACTCAACTAACATATTCATTGGGACAATCGGCAAAACAAGTTTTTTCTCGCTTTTATTATATAAATAGGGATCCACTGAAACAAAATCCATAAAAATATCATAGAGACGAAGAAAAGAACCATTTAAAACACAATTTTCAACACTCATTGAAATAAAATTTTATAATCTTATGACACTAAATCAAGTACAGTCTTCTCTAGCTGCTGCTCCATAGGCAGGTCATTATCGAAAGCGTATCCATGTGTTTCGAGTAATAACCTAAGCCTTCCTTCAAATGTGAGGTCATATGGCAGTGTAAAATGAGATTTCAGAGTATCAAAATTTGCCTGCATTTTGTCACACATTTCTCTGTGTCTATTCAGATAGTTTTCGATGTCAGTTTGAAAGTCTGAGGATTCGATTGGTTGAGAAGGCTCTTCTGTTTCCTGTGTTGGTTCAAACTGAATTCCATATTCTTCGCATATAGTGATGAATTCATCATCGCTAGGAGGAGGGTAAACAAGCTCCCATCCTTTGCACAGCAATTCTCCAACGTATGGTGGATACTCGTTTGCCTTGCTTTTAATCGACTGAGATACTTTTTTTCCATCAATAACATTGAGTTTTTCCCCGAATATAATGCAAAGAGCCAAAAAATAATTGTTCATCTTTGAAACTGGTGTATTTTTCATTGATAAATTTGTTACACTCTTAATTGCGTTAAAATTAATCAAAGATGACAATTCAGAATTATCAGCAATAAATGTTTTTAAATTTGGTTGAGTATACAAACCATTAATTGTCTCTAAACAACAATTAGATATATTCAATTCTTTCATTGTCTTTCTTTTCCCGATTACCGATAAATCATGAACATTCGCAAGAGATAAATTAAGTTTTCCCGTTCGTTTGAATGAGAGTTCCCTGTCTTTCAGCCATTTTGGCGCGTCCATGTAAAATTAAAACGGTTTATTTAAAACTCTCTGTCTGGGAAGATCTTTGGAGCGAAAAGAGTCCATGAGTAGATCAACAAAGTAACCCATGAAGCAGAAAGGTTGACCCATTTTGAAGTTGTTCCTTTATCAGTCGACCAGGCACTTGAATGGTTCTTTGTTCCCCAGTGTGTGACAACCATGGAAAGATATACACTAGCTAATGCGAAAACAAAGTGGAAGAATGAAAGAGAAAACTCATCTGCTTGTCCTTCTTCTTCATCGCAGTTGCATGCGTCAAAGCGATATGAAGCAGAAAATGCAGAGTATCCAGCCCAAATTAATGTGAAAAGAGAAGCAAGAATTGTGAAACCAAAGCTATTGTTACCATTGGAGAGGCTGTTGCAAGATGGTTCGCACATTAATCCAGCAGATGTAAGGTATGAAACATAACAACATACTAAACTAGCAGTAAAAATGGAGCCATGATCAATTAGCATTGCTGAGAAATATATTGATATGCAAATGATTAGATTTGCACTGATAATCCATACATTTGATGAACAATTCTTTGTGAAATAGTGGTAGCATAATCCAAAAACGACAACGAAACCAATGGTTAAAACTATGGTAATGGCTGACATAATACCAATATTGTCATCCTTCACCCATTCTTCATTCTTTTGATGGAAAAGATCAATCAAAAAGATAATTTGAATAAGTAAATAAAAACCAGAGATAAATCTAGCAATTTTGAGATAATTATCGAAAAATCCATCAGGTAAATACCATGTAATAGCCCATAATCCGAAAAATCCAATAGTATGAAGAGACAGCCAAGAAATGTGGGTCATAAACTGACACGAATCAACTAAATTGGGATTGCCAATCATCATCAAGCTATGTATCAAAAACCAAGCCATGAGAGCGAATGTAGTTCTAGCTACAAGAGAAATTCCAATTTCAACAGGGTCCTTATAAAATGTTTTGATTATCTTACCAACCCAGGTCTGACCTGAGTTATACAAAATAAAACAAATTACTGCAAATAATATAAATTTGCCAGCATAAAATATATTGGCTTTCTTAAGATCATATTCAGCATTGGAACTGGGGGCCTGCTGCTTATCTCTATGTGCAAAATCCTCGTATTCCATTTACAAAAATAAACATTTACAAAACCGTTGAAATAATCGGTTATCACCGGGGTTTCGATTCAAGGGAGACAACTGTTACGAAAGATGAGACTAGAGTGACGAATCGGGAGAGTACAAGGAAGACAATAGAGTGTACAGTGTTTGGTGCGACTGCGTTTATGGTGCTGTGTAGTTGGGCTACTTGATCTTTTATATATATGAAGCTTTTTGCTGATGGATCAAAATTTGTGAATGCTGAATCGAAATTAAGGAAAATTGAGTTCAAGATTGAGGCGAATGGTTTCATCGCCAATATGGAGTTGTTTAGCATTTTTGTTGCTGATGAGAGCTCACTGAGAAGCTTGATAGGGTCCTCATGCGGGGTCAATGAGAGTATATCAATCGGGTCTTTGAGATGTGAGATAAGCTCATCAGCCCCGAGTGCGCCTGGTGCTCTTTCCAACCTTGAGGTGAGCTTTTGGATGAGAGAAACTGTTTCAACAGCATTTGATGGGTCTATTTGGGTTTTGGATCCAAAGAGTTTGGATAAAACAACAGCTGACTCATAAACTTGAGGTAGAATTTTGGACATGTCTGATGATAAAACTCTATATTGGGTTTCAATTTCATGAGTTCTGTCGTGATTTGCTTTTATTTTCTGAGAGATCTGCTGAATCAAATCGGCTTCATTATCAGAATCAGGATCTGAACCCAAATTGCTGAGTATTTCATGAAGTATCTTTATGGATTGTTTTGAAACAGATTCATTTTCAAGTGTAGTTTCTCTAGATTGCCTAATTTGCTCGTCTAGATTATCAATAAGTTGAACTATTAATTCTATGCTCAATGTATTTTGTTTTGGTATTGATAACAACATACATAGCTTTTCTATTATTTGATCGATTCCGATTTTGAATTTCATTATGTCCTGGGTGTTCTGGTAGAATTGAGTCTCTATTTGGAAAAGGCAACTTTCAATTGATTCTATTTCGGATGAACCAAGAATGGCCTGGAATCTTTTCAAAATTTTTGTTGAAAACTCCTGGAATGTTCTATTTTTCTCTTCAATAGAATCAATATTCTGTTGTTTCATAATGAACAACTGTTCTTGAATTGTTTGGTATGTGAACTCCCCTATTTCAACAGTTTTACTTTTTGGTTGATCGAAAAGGGATAATATTTTCAAAAATATCTCTCTCATCGAACCAATTTGTTGATTTGCAGCAGAAATTTCTTGGCTTTTTAATTGATTCGCTTGAATAGTATCAGAAACTGCTGTTACACATCTCTCAGCAGTAACAATCGGATCATCATCAGGTGTTGTAAGTGCACTTAAAACTTGGTTCACTTTAGATTCTCTTTCAGCATATATCCCACACCTTTCGCACTTTTGGGCAAATACATCATCCATTAAATCCATGAAAGTATCAAGTATCATATCATCATCTTCAAAATCTATTGAATGCTCTTTTGAGTTTATAAATGCTGATATTTGAGGACACAAATCAAACACAACCTGTTTATATCTTACTGATTGTTCAATATCATTATTCAACCTGGATATAGCATTTTCTTTATCAATTAACTCCTGCTTTTGTGCAAAAATGGTATCATTGTTTGATGTTAATTGATTTTTCAAAGATTCAATCTGTAAACTGAGCTTATCCATATCTTTGGATTTTTGTTCAATAATTCCCTTTAAATGGCTTTTTTGAGTTTGATCTTGCAGTGCATCATTAATTCTATTAACTAACAACCCAAAATATTTATCACAATGCTTGAATCCACTGAAAAGTATCTTTCCTTGATTAATAAAATCATCCAAAGACAAAGACTCATTCATATACTCTTCAGAAACCAAAAAATCATTTTTATCAATAATCTCTGATATATCATGCGGAATCGAATAGGTAATCCCATTTTTTTCAAAAAAAAACTCCAAATAACTATTAAACTCATCGAAGGCTCTTATGAGGCTATGGTGAGAGGTCTCAAAAGAAATAGAATCCCTTATGCAATGAATTATATTGCAACATGATGTATAAGCTTGGCTCCTTAGTTTCTCAAGTGTTGTTGCTGTTAAGGGAGCTCTCGTGAAATCGCTGGCAAATGCTGAGTTGATTGTTCGAGAAAAATTCCGTAATTCTGTTGTAATTTTGGTGGAATCCAGTGATTTCATTATCACTGATATTGATTCTTTTTTCAAGTTTAGGATGTGCATATTCAGTGATCTTAATTTCTTGATAAGAGGATCATTAACTATTGAGTGATGAGTAATACTCTTATCTATAGAATCTAATGAGTCAATGATTAGTGTAAAATGCATATCAATAACCTCATGTATAGCATGTGGGCCCGACTCCCTAATTTTAATTATATAATTAGATAAATCACTCCAAGCAACAATGAAAGGAGAAAGTTTTTGACCAAGGGCAGACTCTTTGATTAGAATTGATGGCCTGCTTAGAGGAGATTCCCCTACAACTCTTGGAATTTCATTTTCGAGACTAGTAAAAATCCTATTTGTCTCAAGAAGCTGTCTAGAAAAATTTTCTCGAAATTCTTCAGTTGTATTATTATGTGACATGAATTCTGATATTCTATCTCCAATATTTTTAAATAGTATGCTTAGTTGTGTAAACATACTTTTTTCCCTTGGAGGACCGCCAGTCTTTGGATCATATACAATACAATTTGACATCGATGTTTTTGAACTCCGTTGTGTCCTTGATGTGGGTTCTCTTCTCGAACTATTCTTTCCTAGAGAAGAAACAGAACCTGGTCTCATAATTTTAATGGATGAAATCTCAGTCATTTTAATAACGATTTATAAAAATTATTAGGATCAAAAAGTATCCTTTATGTAGTGAGATATGCTTACAGAACAGGCTTGTTCAATGTACATTATTAAAACAAGCAGGTGAACATAATATGAATGTTGAAAAAACTAATTCAACATATACTTGTCTAAGAAATAGTAAGAGTAAAGAAATAAATGTGGAAATAACAAATCGAAATAACAAAACAACGAGACTGGTGTGTTGCCAATCAAAGGAAATAGTTTTTCAGGTGTTTCATTGCAGTGTTCAATCTTGTTACGAATCATTCTGACTAAGTCTTTCAAGGAATCTCCAGCATAGTCTCCCCTTGTTTTCAAATCTTTTTTCAGTAGTCTCGGGAGCTTTTTCATCCATGAAACACACTGAAGAACCCGAATTTTTTGAGATTCATAAATGAACAGGGTATTGCTATCAATAGAATACAAAAAGTCATTCAACTTATAGTATAAATTGATTTTCTTCTCTATATCCCAAAACAGAGGATGGCAAAGTGCTTCCTGTGGAAGAGGGATCTCGTTGGGTGTATCATTTGTCAATTCATTTAGCAAATCATCTAAAAGTATGTTATAACCATACTTATATGATTGAGAGTTCTTAAGAATAAGAGATACATCTTTGACATCCTTAGCTCTATCTTCAAAGGTGTTACTCATTCTGCAATTCCACTCGACTCCCCCTAGAAGAACACTGCCATTTTCCGAAAATAAAACACTTTCGGTTATGCATCCATGAACAATACCTTGATCAAAGAGAGATTTGAGGGATAATAAGATTCTTTCTAAATAATTGACAGGATCAATTGAATTGGAATCGAAACTGCCATACTTTTTAAAGCCAAGGATGGTAATACCATTTTCACTTTGATCTTTAACAAAATTAGTTCGAAAGACATTTGAGCCAACACTTCTAGCGATTTCTAAAGACTCATTATTTAAATTCTTAATTCTTATCAAGGATAACTCTAAACCTTTATAAAAACCTTTGTCAGGAGAAGCAGAATCAATCAGGATTGGATCAATATTTTTTTCAATTAATTTCATTCGAAGAACAAGATGTTCAAAAACCCTAATAAATATATAAACAATAATCAAGGACAAAGATACAACCCCATAATTAATTGACATAATAATCAATGATGGTTCTACAAAATCATTGACAGTACCAGGATTTCTTGAATTGAATTCTACCTTTCTAAATGACACAAATGGACCTCTAACTTTGTGTACACCCGAACTCAGAGTATCATCTTTATTCTGAGGAGGGGCTGCATTAATACGAGATACAATCATTTCAAATTTGGAAGGAGCTGAAATAGGTTTAGCAGGAAAAGCTATTGATCCCGCCTCGGTTGTCAAGAAAACAACATTAGACTTAGCCATTTCCATATCAGGTCTTCTCATTTCAAATGGAAGTTTACCAGTAGATCCAAAAACAGATGTTACTACATCTGTTGTATTCACAACAAAAAACCTGGAATCATTAACGCTAATATGAACAATCCCAGAAAAATATGCTTCTATATGAAGAGAATAAGAATCATCTTTTTCGCTCGCACCTGAAAAAATTTCATACTCGCTAAAGCGGACAAACTCGTGATTTCCATCAAAAACCGAGAGATCATAATCAACTCTTACAACTACAATGCGATTATCATTAAGATTCTCATTGTCATTCATCCTAGTTGATGAAGGTAACTTCGACTCATATGATGAAATGATTGACCCATTATACTTATTGACAAAAAAGATGGTAGCAGATTTTCCTGCTGTAAATATTTCTCCGCTTTCTGTTTTAAATGGTGAGACAAATACAAGGTCTCTAATTGGAAGGGAAAGTCTTCGAAAACCTTGTTCATGCTTGAAAGTAAATAAATACCCATCAATTGATGGCACAAATGTTGTGGCACCAGTTGAAACAGATTCACAAACGCTTCCTGTTGTATTTAGTGACCAAATAATTTTTTGCTTCGCAATATCAATGCAATGAATAAACCCATCCGATGATCCAATAAAAAATGAAGAATCCTTTGTTTCTCCCATCCAATGCGAAGCAATATCGGCTTCGATAAGATCATCTTTTCCAATCGAAACTGCAAAACAATAAAAACAAAAAAACATTAAGACTTTTAAAGTTTTTCAACAATAACAATTTTTGATTGCAGAGCAAGTGTGCGAATATAATCATCAGCTTCATCATCATCCATTTTTTTGATCTTCTTTTTGAGTTTTTTATCAATAGTGTTAAGGAACTGTTTCTTCGTCATAGACACAGCCTCACTCTCCACACACCTTTCACGAGCTTCAATAATGTCTTGACGAATTTCTTCCTGGTTCTCCTCCCAATGAGCCTCATTGATGATTTGCCTCCTATGAACAATCAAATTTTGATCAGCGGCCATTGTCCTTCTACGCAACGAGTCCTCTTTGGCTTGTTTTCTTTTTTCATCTTCGATATTTTCTAACTCGAAATTCCTTTTTCCCTCATTGAATGGAACCTCTCCTGCTTCAACATATTGTATCCTTAATCTTACATATCCCCTTACGTTCTTGTCGAAATCCTCGTTCATTAAACGATACCACATATCTGTCCAAGATCCATTTTTATAAGGCTCTAGTGAAATCTTTACATGCCCCAGAAAGTCATTTGTAGATAGAGAATCATGATCGTAAACAATGGCAAAAAGCTCATTGGATCTTTCAATATCTTCGTCAATAATAAACTTTTCATCGAAAATTGGATTCAGTGTTCTGGCTTTGTAAACAGTAGACCCAATTTTATCTTCCCCGAGTTTAAGAACAACAAAAGGATCTGAATAACCACCAATATCAGCAGTTGCCAAAGAACGTGCTTCTACTACATCAATAACGAGGGATTTTTGCAGCATAAAATAGATAACGTATACTTCTGAAATGTGTAAAGGCGATAAAGGCCAAATTTGCCAAATACTCACCAAACGCCATAAACGCATTTTGTATATTGTGAAGTTTATGCAATAAAATGACTGCCAACAATAAAGAAAACATGATTACGGATTTCCAGCACATAGTAGAGAATTATCCAGGACAAGTTGATAATGATGATTTTTCTGATCTTGGTGATTTAAAGGGCAAAAGTTTACAAGATGTTGTTGATAGTGCAATAAGCGAGATTGATAAGATTCCAGTAGAGCATATTTTTGATGCAGCTCCTCCATCTTTGAGTCAGTTAGTAGGTTATTTGCGTACAAAAGTTCCAGTTAAAGCTTGCGTTGGCATAGCGAGCCACTGGCCAGTTGTCATTCCTCTCTCTATGCCACATTTACATAATTGGTTTAATTTATTTATACATATGACGAAGAGAGTATCAGATCCAAACAAGTTCTTATATTGGATAACAGCAAAGCTATTTCCCAAGTTCTGGAGCAAGCGCAACAGTATGATTAATCCAATTATTGCGGGTTTTTGTACATGTACACGGAAAGAAGATCCAAAAATAAAGCTTTGGGCTGTTCTTGATACCAGCTCTCATCTCATTTTGATTGATTCTTCGAAGAATCCGATGTCTAATGTTTTCGAAAGTGATGTATTTGATGCTAATGTGTCTAGCGATGGGAAAAGCGTGTCATTTATTACTGAATCCGGAACAGAGGCTGTTACTATAATTCCCACTGATTCTTCATTGACTCCTTATTGGAAAATGATATTTGAAAAAAAGAAGATTCCATTTCCATTATTTTTGAAATTTTACTCATCTCCAATACCAGAACCAATTTTGACTGCCATTTTTTATAGTTGTACATCAAATGATATGTCTCTTGTCAGAGCAATCTGCCATTCAACAGTTACCCCAGCCAAAGATGGATTGCCAATTGTTGAAGCACTTTTCGATATAATGGCATATGATGGGAAAATGAATTATTTGATTAATACATTGGTTGCCCAAGAGTTTGAAGATCCTGCACTAACACCAGAGCTAATACTGAGAGGTAATTCCAATCTCACAAATTTGTTTAAGGTCTTTTTTAAGAAATTTGGGCAGTTGTATTTTAATGATTTCCTTATAAAAATCGTAAAGTATATTGACTCAAAGGGGGATCTTGGTTTGAAAGAACCAGAAAAATGTGATAAGAAGAAAGCCGAAAAGGTTTATTTTAGTGTTCTTAAGTATATATTTTCTAGTATTTCTTTTGTACCAAATGAGTTAAGACACCTTGCATCTGTTCTTAAGTCATATATTATTGTACGGTTCAATGATAGACAAGCTCTTGTAAATACCCTTTCAGGCTATTTTTTCCTGAGATTTATATCAGTAGCTATAGCAACACCAAAGCAATATTGCCCAGAAATCAAATTGAAAAATCCTAGTTGTTTAGTTCCTTTTGCCAAACTTCTTCAGGTAGCTTTTAATACCAGTACAATGGCAAGCAAGAATCCAGAATTTTCATCATGGGATAGCCGCCTTAAGCATCATGTTTATCCAAAAATCGAGGAATTTCTTTTCTCACTTGGAGATATTAAGAGGGCTCCAAAATATTCGGATTCTTCTCAAGAAAAAGTCAAGGACTCTTTATCCACCATATATTCTCATATCAGCAAAAATTTTGATATGTTTTCTGCAAAGTTTTCTGAATCAACAGATTCATCAAATCCCCAAGGAGGATGTCTCAGTTGGAATTTTGCATCTGCTGTTGTTCATATGTTCTACCAAGGATTTGAAAAGGAGTTGTTTAAAGATCACTATCAAAAAATAAGAAACGAAAGAAAAAGTATGATATCAATTACTAGTTTATCTTCAAATAATCACTCTCTAAATACTGGAGAGAGATATATGGACTCTGCATTGAATACCCCACAGTCGTTTAATTCGAGTAGTTATCCAATTAATAACTCACACCTACTTCCAAGTACATTTATAACCCCTTCAGAAATACCACAAAACCTTCCTGATCCAATTCTTCAGACATCAATGCTTCTTCCGGGTTTAAATTCACAGAAGCTTTTAACAATGGATAATGATCTTCCTGATCCCATTTTGAATACCAGGGTTTTAATGTCAAATAATTCTGGTTTAATGACAAATCAAAAAATGCCCAATTTTCCTTCATCCCTTCCGGATCCAATTTTTAATACCATGCAACTGATGAATGAAGTCAAAACACTTCCTGAGCTACCTCAAAGCATGATGACTCCATCATCATTCAATACGGATTTGCCACCTTTACCGACAACAATAATAGATCCTGGTCCCCTCACGCCAGATTTATCTCTGCCTTTACCACCCGAGAAAGAATACAATTCTGGCCAACTAATTAATGCAGCCAATAAAATGAAGACAGCTGATCCTAAAACTACAACCAAAAAAGAAAACAAACCCCCAGATACCATTGGTCCAGCATCTCCCAAAAAAGTTGTCAAAGCTGCTCCAAAGACTATTATACCAGAAGATATTCCTCAACCAAAGAAAATATCAAAAGGTGGTCCAAAAACTATTGTTCCAGACGATACACCACCACCAAAGAGTGCCAAAGCAGGACCTCGCACAATAATTCCTGATGAACCAGTAAAGAAATCTGTGAAGGCTCCAAAAACCATCATTCCAGAAGAAACTCCCAATAAAAAAGTTATTAAGAGCAGCCCAAAAACCATTGTTCCTCCAGAACCACAAACAAAGAAAGCTCCACCAAAAACTCAAAATCCTGTTGTTACTAAAAAGGTTGCTGAACCTATCCCTTCAACACCAGAAGAAACTGGGACCAAGAAAATAATTAGAAAAGTCGTTAAAAAAGTATCTGAGACCCCACAGGAAGCTCCCAAAGAACCAGAACCGGCTCCTGGAATTAAGAGAGTCATTGTTAAAAAAGTTGTTAAACAACCTGCCACCGCATCTGAACCCCCAGTGACCCCCAGTCAACCTGTTAAAAAGACAGTTGTTAAATCCACTCCCCAGGCCCAACCCGAACCAGAAGCTTCTTCAGATCCAAAGAAAAGAATCATCAAAAAGATTGTTGTTAAGAAAGCGGCATAAACATTTATTCTATTCATCATTTTCTCCATAATTTGTTTCCTCAACATTTGATACTTGCTTTCCCCATTGAATTTCCCTATTGTTGGTGATTTTAAATGAATAATTGTTACTTCCACTCACTGCAATTCCTTGGCCATTATTGATTTGGAATGTTTTTATTATTTGGTATGAAACGACAGGACTAACATACCACTGATCAAAATCTACGATATCTTGGCTTGTTATTACTCCAATCAAACCATATACTGATACTAATCTTTCCACGAGATTGCGCATTTTTTTCTGGATTCCATTGTTGGAGAGCCGATCAAGCCAGAAATTCGAGTTAATATCATCAACAACAAATACTTTAAACATATTATCTGCATTATCCATCATGTGGGCTACTTTTTCTAAACAAAATAGTATTTCCTCGCTCGATCTACACTTAAAAACAGAAAACTTATCCAAATCGAATCCTTTAATCTTTATCAAATCAATAGGAAATTTCATTGAGCAGTCAATCCAAACGACCTCACTACATCTTATTGATTTGCAAACACATGAAACAATCTCAGTAGCTAGTGTCGTTTTATAGCTTTGATTCCCACCAGAGATTAAAAAAAGATCAGAATAATACTTCCCGCCATTAAATTCAGACACTACAGGGAGGCTGTATTCAATAATCCCGGATAACCCAACATCAAGTGCCTCCATACAGCAACAATAAAACTAATTCACTGACGATAGTATATATTTACATAATTTTTGAGCAATTTTCAACAAGAACACTGTTACCTAAAAGTGATGCTTTCATTGCCAGTAGAGGCACATAATCTACTAAGTTATGAACTATTATATGCGCATAAGCCTCGGCTAGGAAATCGAACTCGAGAAAGTACAGTGCTTGCTTCCTAGGGTCTGCTTCTAACTCGACAATGCAGCTAGGAATACAGTACCAATCTCGACCTTCTGAGAGAGATCTCACCATAAATGGAAGAATATCAACAACAAAAGACGGATCGGATTTTTTCAGGGCTTTAAGATCATCAAATGATTGGTTAATTGTCTTTTTTCGGAGTTCATAACATGCCATTTGTAACAGTTTATTCCTATCTATTTGGTATTTGTTCCCCAAAAGGGTATATAATCTTGAGTTTTTCATTCCCCTCAGGATTAGAATAGCAGCAATAGGTTCCACAGCTTCAGATGAAGCTATTAGGTTCATTCTATCGGAAAACTCAATGTGATTGTGATGACAAACAAGACATATTTCTAATTGAAGATCCACAACACTGCTAATCTGAATAATCTCATCAAGACTCTGGTTTGAAGGCTGAAATGGTGGATTAATCAAATGATTAGGTTTTGTTCTACAATTAATAGATTCTGTCAATGCATATTTAGCATGACCAATCAAACAAAGCTTTTCTTCAAGAGATTTAGCTTCATTAAAAAGAGTTAATACAACCATAGCAGCATCCTCCAATCTGTTTCGGATTTGATGAACATAAAACAACCCATGGTGCATTTTGTGTCGGAGAAAATATAAAGATAATCCTTCCCAGAGCTCTTTGGTAATTATCAATTGTGGATCTTGTGATATAATATATTTTTCTAGTTCCATTGGTTTCATACTACATATTCCAGGAAGAAAGAAGGAATGGATAAAACACTCAACCTTGGAATTTAAGAGTGGAATAGATAGCAAAGATTGATATGCATTTGAAAACAAAAAAAATGAAACCAATATTGATAAACAGGCTGGAGTAGATGTGTAATGAGTGGCAAAAAACTTAAGAGTGTGAGACAAGATCGGATCCAATTTTGGTGAAGTTTGAGAGGATATATTTTTGATGGTATTAAATGGTGATATGATATCAATTGATATCCTTTTAATGTCTTCTATTTTCATTTGGCTAATTTTGAGGATTGTGTCAATTGGATATAAAGAAAAATGGCATAAAGGTTGCAAGAATGGCACTGTGGTATCATAAAACAAAACTTCATTATTAAATCTAGGGCTAGGTGAAAATGTTTCAATATAAAAGTCTTTGGAAACATCTTTCCCTTCTTTTGCCGTAATTCTCGCTTCATTAATTAGTCCAATTGAAATCTGATCATATGTTCTTCTCATATAGAAACGGGTTAATTTTTGTTGAGATCTTTCTAAAATTCTCTTCTCAAGTTTAACATAATCAAACTGACAACAAATATTAAGTAATCGATCATAGACTATTTGAGAAGGGATCTCTGTGAAAGAATAACTCTTTTTATAACGAGTACATGGCATTTTTCTTATGAAAGATCTCAATGAAAGAAGAATAGTGTAGAACTCTAATTTATGAGGAATAAGCGAAAGGATTGAAATAATTTTGTTGACAATCAATAGAGCTTGAATTTCATGCTTCCCTTTGGAAACCCGAATCTTTTGGATCTTTGATTGACAAAATATCAATACTGAATCCGAAATACATGGGTGGTTTGGATATAATGTCAATAATATTCGACATATTCTCCTATATTCACACAATTTTCTTTCTTCCACATTTAATTCCAATAGAGATGACCATTTATCAATCGAGATATTCTTTATTACAGACATCGGGAAAGAAAAGAATAACGTAATATCATTTAAAAGTAATTCAAACATAGCTTGATAAGATAATTCTTTGATCATGGATCGAATACTTTCAGAAAATCTAAAATAATCACGAATCAATAATTTTGATTCAGGGTTAATAAATCGGTAAACCATTTTTTGGGTTTCTTTTCCAAAAGAGGTAAAGTTGAGATATAATTTCGATCCATGATCTAAAATAAAGCGTTTAATCACATAAACCAAAGATTTTGAGTTTCTTAGTAAGACCAATAATTCTTCAATATCAATTTTTTGGTTTAATGAGTATTCATATGCAGATGATGAGTCAATATCGAAATATTCTTCAAGAAAACAGTTTTTCTCTGATTGATATACTCCCATGAATCGAAGCTTAATTTTGAGAATTTGACTCATTTGAGATGGTGTTGCAAGATAATCAACTTTTTGCAAAATCAAATACTGGTGTTCTAGAATTTCTTCTTCAGGGATTTTCAGTATGTCACAGAGAATTTTTTGGTGATCAAAACGATAAATAAAATCATCAATATTAATCAATGATTCCCTTAACCAATTTTCTGGATATTCCTTTTTCTGATCCAAATTATTGAGGAATTTTTTAATAATTTCTGGAATCTTGATACAATCCTCTTTGATTGTCTTACCAAATCTTTCAATCCCTATGCATAATACTTCATTAGGGTAATCATAATAGTATTTCTGAAGTATTTCCCAAGGGATATCATTGATACAATGATACTCAATCATTAATTCAAACAAAGTTTTTTTTGCTAAAAATGCTAAAGAAAGTGCGCATTTCTGCTTAAAGGAACATAAACAAACAACAACAGCTTTCCTAATGTTAATTCTATTCAATAAACTAGAATCACTTTGTGAGGCATCAACATAATTGGAAAAGTACTCCAGAAATGATGAAAGTGATTTAGATTTTGTTGAAGAAACCATGAATGCTTGTATATTATCATAAGAAATTTTATCAATAGATTGATTATCAATAAACTGGCAAGCCGTCATAGAAGGCTCCCAGTTTTCAATATCATTTATCGGATTCAAAATACTGTCTTCTGTACTATTCATTCTCTTTAGTATCAGTGGCTGAATTGTCATCAATGATTCTGAGAGTTCAAATCCGGATATATAAAACGAATTAGAAAGAAATGCCTCTAAGTATATTTGATTTTTGTAAGCATCACTTTCGGGAAAAAGACTACCTCTGTTCACCAATTGATAAACGCTATAAGCAATTACATATAATCTTCTATAATAAGGCATTGAAGTAGATAAATCATTTGCCGAGTTCCATTGTTTGGCTTTGATAAACTCAAAAAGTTGGTTCTGATCTCTAATAAACAATTCAGAAAACTTTGGGGAAGATCTCCAAAACCCAAGTTTTGAGAAAAAAGAATATCCTTTGGTAATATAGTCATCAATATGATAAAAATCCAAAATCTTGAGTATTTGTTTGGCAGAATCAGAAGTAGCAACAAAGGATCCCCGATTTTGTAAAAAAATAAGAGAGAAAACATCAATAATGATACTATTTCTAATTGAATTTTTCTTAATTGATTGGAGATTCTTTGAAAGAATATCAATATTTTTCGTAAGTGTTTGTGGAGATTGAATGATGCAAAGGGTACTTTTCAAAGATAAATATGAATGAATGAAATCAAAATCTGTCATGGAGTCATTTTCATTGATAATAAAAAACAATGAATTCTCGAAATCAAACAGATCCTTATATTTTGATAAAACATGTTGAATAAATGATACGAACGAAGATTTTTGCAAATCCAAAGGGGTGATCAATTGGTCGGATAATTGTGATAAAACACTAGAAAAAAGAAAATCATTTCGAAATCTTTCAATCATTTTTGAGGCAACAGATATTGGATAACTTGTGGACAACAATTTCGGAGCGCTATTAATATCAGAATATAATATAGAATAGTTCATAATAATAAAATACGGAATTAACTCGGTAAAAATGGATAGATTTGATAAAACCTGCTCAAAGTCTCCTGAAATAAAACATTCCAATACACTTTGTGAACATAAATCAAAAAATGATGTATTCTGAACTATGGATGTGTTAACACATGTGAAATGTGATGAATTCTGAATAAAAGGAAACTGATTTGGAAACTGAAACATTAATGAAATCCTTTTTTGTAGGATTCTAGTTAAATCAGGGTGAATATAATTAATAGAAGATTTGAAATAGTCTGGGATAAGGTTAGTGTCTATTTGAACCTCAGAATAAAATTGCATTGGGGGCTCCAAATAAAGGGAAATTGTTTCGGGTCCAATTTCTTTAAAAACACGCTTAATTGTCAACGAATTAAGTATTTGTGATATATAATTATATAATACACAGTAGATTGCTGAATATGAATCACGAAACATAAGCAAATAAAAGCAAAAATTATGTAAATTTTGATCAGAAATAGCTTTTTGCTGCTTAAAGCTCACAATATATGGATAAACAGTCTGAATCACCTTGTCCTTAGATTTACCAATGTCTAGCAAAGATATTCTTTCAGAAAAATCATTTCCACGTAATTTAAACATTTTCCCGATGCAATCAATCATATATAATCGATCAAACAGTTCCACATTTGATGAAATCTGTGTAATCACTTCTTTTAATACAATTTCTCTGTTATTATCATCCATATTACTTACAAAAAGCATACATATATCAGGATCACCCAACAAGAGCTGCTTTAATACCTCATTTTCCATAGAGAAAATAACTTATAAACAGGGTAAATGAAAAGAGCTTCAACACTGACCCCTAGATCATTCGATTCGGAACAGACATTGACGAAGGAAGATCATGAAAATCTTGTTAATTCTTATGATGAGCTTGCTGATAAATACGAAAATGCTTTGCACGAAAAAATGGAATTGGTTTCGAGCATAAAGATGCTTTCTGATCAATATGATCAGTTAAAGCGGGAAAAGAAAGCAATTGAAGCTCGAAAAAGATAATAACATTTTATATAATAAAAATTATAATGCCGATACCATTTGCAAGAGAACTTCTTTTTTCCCAGAATATACTTTTTTGTATATGGTAGAATCAAATCTAGAAGATATTGATATCAAAATTTTCATCTCATCTTTGTCTCTGATCTCTAGAGACTCTCCAATACTCCTGATATGATCCTGTTGCAAGTATTTTGCTGAGCATTTTGATGAAAAAAACTTAACCATCTCTATTGCAACCAAAGATTTCGTTATCCAACAAGAAAATGATTGTTCACAACAAAAAGACCGAATATTATGGGGTAGAGATAAGAGCTCTTTAACTTTCTCAATTGACCATCTTGATTCGTTTACAGCTGATAGTTGGTAAGTCATTAATAGTGTGTGGCATTTTTCATCTACCATTGTATTAGATAATGAAGGATCCATCAATACACTGTTCATGTACTCATTATTAATCTGTTGTTGAATCATGGTATTGGGAGACTGAAACACTCTTTTTGAATCAATTTGAACCCATGTATATGGCCTGTTAAATTGCCAAAGGGCTTGAAATGGAAAAGATGTCTGGTTCGTAACACATTGCAAAAATAGGCCTGGAACAAGTGAGCTGCGAACCACCATGCTTGAGAGGGATGCTTGATCAGGTAGCAAAAACTTTGACAAAAAACTAAAATATCTATTGGAAAGCTCTATATCATTTGATTCAATAATGGTAGTCATTTGTGTTTGTAAATGAGAGGTGACAATCTTACCTAAAAAAGAATCATAAAATGTTTTTTCTGTGGGCAAAACGCAAACATTTTCAATTCCTGACGAAAAAATTGTAGAACAGTATGAAGCATAACTATTAACATATGGTGTGAGTGTTAAAAACGGGAGATTGTCTTTGATCGAGAATACACACTGTTTTGTGGTGATTCTCATCATTGGCAAACACACTTGAAATAAATCGTCAACATTTTTCTGAAGCAAAGAAGCTGTGTACGCTATTAAGCAATAATACTTTATTTTCTCTTTTGAGTTATCAAAAAAATAACATCCAAATGTTGAGTAGGATTTGTCAGGAAAATCGAAATAAAAAGTTGGAATGCTTTCAAAATAATCATCATCGTGCCTCATCACTCCAGAAAGCGCTATTCTCGTGAAATCAAAACAATCACCATTCAACAAACTGTTCTTAAAACCCCAAGAATATTCAACATTAATTCCATTTAAATAATCGAATGAACCAATTGATATCGCAAAAAATGGACTTGAGCTATCAATTTTAATAAAAGTAGTTTTGCTAAAATCCATAAAGTTTCTAACACGATTAAATAAACTCACAGTTTTTTTGAAGCAAAACGCTGATATTATTACCAAAACTCAAGCTTGTAGTACTCTATTTATTTCAAAAACAGAATATTGCTAATCTTACCATTTTCAACCAAATAAAATCAGATTCTTCATATTGATTATTCTCTCTTTTCGCTAATCTCTTTGTTTCAATCTTTCTCTCCATTAGATTCAACAGAACACCACAAATACGATATTAGGTTTTCTTATCTCTTCCTTAGACTATTGATTATATTATTAAATTTTTTCTCTCCAAAATGCATATATTTCGATTTTTCCAAGCTTCTGTTTTAACTCATTTCTCTCCCAAAAAAAGAAAGGAAAATGTTTAATACCAAAAGGTAATAATGTAGGTTATGAGATTACTGGTGAATCAAGAACAACTCATATGTTCCCTTCATAACCAGTGTTTGATCACATATTCAAAAAAATCTAATAAATGTGGCTTTTAATACTGGAATTTGAATGTCAGATTCGACAATCTTTTTGTTTTCTCTGTTCTTCTTCTTTCCTCTTGAGGAATTCAACAACATTCGATTTCCAATTTTCACTTGCCAATTCCAATGGTGTTTTCCCTTCTAGATTTTTTGCATTTATATCAGCTTTTTGATTAACTAGATATTCGACAACACTATAATGACCATTTAAAGCAGCTAAATGAAGAGCAGTCTGATTAAATCTCAAAACTCGACATTATAATTAATTGCATTCATATCAGCATTTTGTTTAACTAGATATTCAACAACACGAAGATGACCATTTTCAGCAGCCCAATGAAGATAGCTTTGACCATCGAATTTTTCTCGAAAATCAGCACCATGATTAACTAGATATTCAACAACACTAAGACGACCATTTTTAGCAGCAAAACGAAGAGGAGTCCAATTAAATATAAAAACTCAATACCATTATCTTTTGTATTTATATCAGCTTTTTGATTAACTAGATATTCAACAATACTAAGATGACCATTTTTAGTAGCTAAATGAATAGGAGTACAACCATCTATAGTTTTTGCATTTAAATCAGCTTTTTGATTAACTAGATATTCAACAACACTAAGATGACCATTCTCAACAGCTAAATGAAGAGGAGTCCTATTAGATCTAGAAACTCATCATCTTTTTTTTTTGCATTTATATTAGCTTTTTGATTAACTAGATATTGAACAACTCCAAGATGGCCATTTCTTGCAGCGAAATGAAGAGGAGTTCCTGATGGATATCCTTTTGATTGAGAATTTATATCAGCTTTTTGATTAACTAGATATTCAACAACACTAAGATGACCATATCTTGAAGAGAAATGGAGGGGTGTCGAGTTCTTCATAGACAATCCATCATAAATATCATCTTTTGGATACTTTTCATTCACATTTGATCCATTTGCCAAAAGATAAATCATACTTGTTAGACTTCCTTTAGCAGCTGCTTCAAATATATTACCTTCAAATTCTGGCGCTTTTGTCAATTTCCATTTTCCAATTCTTTCATATTCTTCTTTTTGTTTCCTTTCTTCCTCTTCCTTCTTCTTTCGTTCATGTTCTTCTCGTTTTTTTTGTTCTTCTTCTTTTTTTTTTCTCTCTTCTTCGGCTTTTATCTTCCTCTCAAGATCTCCACTTAGTTCTTTTTCGATTCTTTGATTTTCTTTCTCAATTTCCTCGTGTTTTCTTTTTTGTTCTTCCTCTTCTCTCTTCTTCTTTTCCATCAGTAAAAATTGTTGTTTTTCTTGGGCTAATATAATTTTTCTTTCGATTTCTGATTCACCATTGTTTTGTACTGATTTATTGTCAGTCACAAGTCGATTGGGATCGGCTCCTGTAAAGATGATATTAGTTTTCGGAACTTCCTGGAATGTAATCACAGGATCAGGATTACTTCCAGATAATTGGGGAACTGAACATGTGATATTTTCAGAATCAAAAATAGGGATCTGTCCAATTATTTGAGAAATTTTATCAAAAACAATAGAAACCGTGGGCCTTTGTTTTGGTTCTTGATGCCAACAAAGTTCGATGAGCTCTTTGAACTCAACTGGACAAGAAGAAGGAATCTCAAGTCTTCCACCAGAAAAAACATGAAATAATAATTGTTGTTGCTCCCAATTCTCATACGGAACTTGGCAAGAAGCTATTTCCCAAAAAACTATCCCTAGAGCATAGATATCGGCTTTATCTGTGTAGGGATTTTTAATCGAAAAAGTCTCTGGAGCCTTCCAAAATAATGATCCAAAAACATTGTTCTGAACATAAAGACTTGATGTCGTTTGGCTTTTTGTCTTGATCTTTGAGAGACCAAAATCAGATATTTTTGCTCTCATATTTTCATCCAATAGAATATTCAAGCTTTTCATGTCTCGATGTAAAACACGTTGAGAATGCATCAACAACAATCCTCTGGTGATATCTTGTGCCATTTGATATCTTTTATCCCATGAAAAGGTAGATTCAATACTTCTTTTTCTTAGTAACTCTAGGAAATGGAAGAGAGTTCCATTTGTAGCATATTCCATAACTATACACTCACCTTCTTTGTTTCTTGATGTCCCAAAAAAACGAATTATATATGGGGAATTAAGTTTAGAAAGTAATTCTGCTTCATTCAAGAATTCTTGCACGATTTGTTCATCTCCTCCTAAAAGGGTCTTTTTCACAGCTACCTTCCCCAAAGTTTTTGATTCAGCTAAATGTACTTCCCCACAACCTCCTTTCCCTAAAACCTGAAGGAAAATCAGGTCTTCTGGAGGAATTCGAATCATTGAAGATTTTTACAGTTTTGGCAAAATTACACCATAAAAATTTATTGACGTATCTTTGTCTAATAGAATGAATATTTGGCATTAAATTAGTTGATTTATTGTGGCTTCGTCACCATTTCTAGAGGAATTTAGCTTTTTCCTTGTTGTTCTTACTGGTTTTTCGATCTAATTCAAAGCCCTCGAAGTTAAATATCGCAATTTGCCATTTTTTAAAATTAATTCAACTATCTTTATGTCATGTTTTCTTTATGATTGGAGATTTTCGATTTTGGGTTCCATTGTCGAATTTGATTATTATCCAACGTTTCATATTGAAGGAATCTCCAAATTCCCTGTTTAAAAATGATTCGCTTTCATCTTTGTTGTTTATAATGGATATGAATATCAAGTGAATATTGTATTGCATCATTTGGAGTTTTTCGAGAATCCTATAAGAATATTTGTGTAATGGGGTTTTTTATTCTTTATATTATAGAGAATCATTTGAAGTGTTTTTAGATCTGATTGCTGTTTCCAATTTTCCAATGTTTGGGTTTCCTCCTAATAATGAATGCAGAATGAAGGTTCCTAATCCAATATTGAATTCGCCAATACCAGTACTTCAATCACTAAGTATCCCACAATACCATAATTATCTCATATCCAGTTTGGAACGCCCGCCACTTCCTACTTTACCCAATATATCTCCAATGTTTCCTAATAATATGACCAAGAACCCGAATTATTCAATGTCTATAAACAGCCCTACTCCCAATCCCCAAATACCATCATTTAACATTGATAACACCGTATTGAAAACACTTATACGCCCAAAATATCAGCTCCGGCCCTCATTATGTTGTCTGAAATATATAAATATACTGTTGTCTCTCCACTATCGATACTCACTGTAAAAGAGAGTCGAAAAATGTTTCTTCCATCAAAGCGGTTAATATTTCTGTAGATATAATATTCACAGTTCCTGTCTTCATTGTTGAAGGAAAAAGCCGACTTTTAATTAGACTTTTTTCTTTCTTTGGTTACTGTTGGCAATATTCTAACCGTATTCTCACAAAAAATGACAGGAAGATTTGTAAAGTGGCGAACATTAGATGTTCAAATTGTTATTAAAAAAAATACAAATTTGCTTGTATAGTACTGTGGCGATGGGAAAAAATGTTGCGGTGGGGACCAAAACGATAAAAATCCGTGGCTGAAGGAAAAAAGTATTCAAAATTGGAAATTTGACAAAAGTGACAATGCTTTTGACATAAGAACCAATTTAGTGTGTGATAGTAGTACATTCTTACTTCTTAGATTGTTTTTTTCCCGTTGATATAGTTAAAAAATTCCAAAATATCGATTTTTATTTTCAATTCTTCTTATGCACTAAACAATTTATTATATAAAAGTAATCCTTCATCATCATTATAACACCATATACTTTGTATTTGTCATGGGTTGAAAAATGTTTTGGATTAACATTATCAAACTAAAAAACAAAACTGATGAACAAAATAGCTCGGATTCTATCAAATCATCCGGGTGTAATGGGCAATATTCTATGCAGCATTCTTTGAATTCTTTCCATTTCTATTAACTTTGTAAAAATCATAGTTTTTGAGATCATTGTTGAGGATTTTTCCTTAAAAATATAAGTCTCATTTAAATCATCTTTCATTACCGTTTCAATGTGGATTTTTGATTTTTCATTCTTGATTGAAAGAACGGAAACATTTATTGCTGGAGAAGGGATATTGCGGTTTTATAAAACATTTTGTGAACGGGGATAAACCTTCCATCCAATATTTACGATTTAATCTTTGTATTGGCATACATTCACAATCATAAGACTCTAAAATTTCGTTGGATCTATTTAAAACTTCAATCCTTGGTATACTCGTTTGAAATCTAGAAAAATAACGTTGAAACAGGAAGAAATCTATATAATTTTAGCTGTTTCAATGGATAACACACTATATTAGTGTGAATGTATGTGTGGAGCCGTTTTGATGGCTTGAAAAATGTTCAAATGGCTATAAGATTCTATCCATATTAATGGCCACCTGTGAAGGACTTTATCCTTTGAAAATCGTCACTTTTGTCAAATTTCCAATTTTGAATACTTTTTTGCTATTCCCAATGACAACAAACGATTGTTGTGTCCGATGAGTTGCCCCAATTTGGATGGTGATGTTTAAGTTTATCGCTATTAGAAAAATATTGCGATTTCTAATGAAATAAGGATAATTGTTTACTCAAATAAAAGTAGGCTTGTTAAGGGGTTAATAACATGAATGATATTAGCAATGTTAAGAGATAGCATTGGATTTTCGGAATTAACAGCACACTGTGTTGGTGTTGGTGGATTAAGAAATGAGGGAATTGTTGGACATGGTACTTCAAGAGGGTTTTGTTGTTCGAATGTTTCGCAGAATATAGTTGAATGGAATGTGAGAGTATATGTTGGGGCATTTGATCCTACTACCGCTTCTGAAGTTATTGAATATCCTAATCCACCACTGTTATTGAATGTAATAGAGTTCAGAATTGAAACATATCCTTGAGCAGAAATGTATTCATTGAATACTAGACCTGTTGCAGGGGCACTGTTGTTAATAAATCTCATAAATTGGAAAACAGCTCTAGAGCCATAATTTTTTATGTAAAATACAGAGTATGGAGCTGCATTTCCAATTATATTGCAAAAACTAATTAGTGCCATTGGAGTTGTTGATAATGACTCAATAAACATACATGATGATCCTAATTCAGTTGATGAGCACATTAACATTGTTGAGTACTGAATATTTAACGAATAGTAAGGTTGGGTGTTTAAAACCGATTTTGAAAGCCCAATGTTATATGAAAAGTTATTATTAATTATATTTTGCTGACCTGAATAAATGCAGAGTATTCCATTTCCATAACCAGATTTTCCACAAGATCCAAATGAAATGAATTCTAAACCAAACAAATATGGTGATGATGATGAATATGATAAGTAATTTATACATGTTCCTTTTGAAGTAGTTCCACTAACAGTACATTTATTAAAACAAAGCCTCTCAAATTTAACTGAATATTGATTTCCTAGAAACATCGCCCCACCATCACCATTTGATGAGCAGTTATAAAATATAGAATCCCGGAAAAAAAAGGGAGTATTTCTTCCATACTCAACAAAAATAGCACCTCCTCCAGTATTTGATGAACATGATATGAATTGACAATCAGAGAGAAAGTACATATAATATATATAAATTGCACCTCCAGCGTATGATTTGGCTTTTGAATTCTCGAATTTACATTTAGATATATTAAAATTAGCATTACTATTAATATGTACTGATCCACCATAGTTTCCTGAAGTACAATTCTTAAATTCACATTGAAAAATATCCAGTTTTGAATGCCCAGAAATATATATAGCCCCACCATTACTACCAGAAGTGCAATTCTCAAATTCACATTGGATAATATCCATTATTGGCTGCCCAGAACTATAAATAGCTCCTCCAGTGTTTGTTGAATAACTATTCGTGAATGAATTATTTTTCAAGTAACCATTTCTCACATAATCCATATATAGTGTCCCGCCATGGCTGGTGGTAGAACTATTACTAAATTTTGTGTTATTGAGATAAAAATCATACCTTCCTGGCTGAGAAAGCTTCAAAGAACCCCCTGAGTTAATATTAGCAAACGATGCAGAGTCAATATTGTAATTATAAAGACCACCAAGATTTACAGATACATTTATCGTTTCTTCAGTACTCACAAAATCTATCCCAACATTAGAAGCGTTTATCAAAGGCCATTGCACAGCCCCACTCCTTAATCCCAATTCATGTTTCAGTATCCACACCATGATTGTCCTCATCATTCAAAATGGAGGAATTGTTTCAATATTTAAACAATGTTTTTATTCAAAATTTGAAAACAAAACGTCATTTTTAACTTTGAATAAACACCACTTTACATTATAAATACCCCTTAAAGGCCAAATCATCTGACCACTTTTCGTTATGGATAAAGATCAAGTTGTGCGAAACCTTATTATCCAATATCTTGAGGATTGCTCGAAAACTGACACAGAACATGCTGATGAGCTTGAAGTTTCCATTGAGTGTTTGAAAAACATGTGGGGAATTGAGAATCCAAGTGCCAATTCTTTTGGGATCAAAAGTTTGATTGATTTGGTGCCTCAAATGAAATATGATACAAATAGAGCAATGAAGCTGAAAACAGATGGAAATGCTGCTTTACAGGCTGGTGATTTAGATAGGGCCATTCAACTTTATACAGAGGCGATCTCTGTTGATCCAACACAAAGCACTTTCTACTGCAACAGAGCAGCTGTGTATACAAAGAAAGAAGAACATGAGAAAGCCATTGAAGATGCTGAAAAGGCTCTCAAATTGGATCCAAAATATGCAAATGCTTATTCAAGACTTGGTTTTGCACTTTGGTCACTAAATAGACTTGAAGAAGCAAGAGATGTCTATAAAAGAGGTGTGAATGCTTGCCCAGAGAATGCTAGTCTCCGTGAAAGCCTCAAATCTCTAGAGCAAGAGATGCCAAAAACAGGGGGTGCTAATCCTGATTTTATGAACAATATTGCTGGAATGTTTGCTGGCAATCCAATGCTCAGCCAATTTGCTGAGAAGTTTAACACTCCACATGTACAAGAAATGCTTCAAGATCCAGAAATGGCTGGATTACTTCAAGAGCTCCAAAGCAACCCATCAGCCATATTGACAAAGATGAATGATCCAAGAATGATGAAGCTTCTTAGTGCAATCATGTCATAAAAATGTCTCAGTAATGTTTCGCTTTTTATTGCTCATTTTCTTCATCTTCAAAGAAATCTGCAAATGTATCATAACCTGGCAACTCTCCGAAAGACGGAGGAGAGTCAAAGTCAACATGACCAATTGCCACTTCCATTTGTTCAACCATTTTTTCAAATCCTATTGCACAATTCTCATGTAATGGTCTAAATTCAATGGGAACAATTGCCTCATGAACTCTAAGTGCATATTTTACGGCCTTGAGTTGATCTGAGAATGCAACTTTCAGCTCATTTGCATGCTTCAAATTATTCTCCTCTTTAGCGAAGTTATTATCTGCTAAAAACAAATCCTGAAGGAGTTTTGTTCCTCCATTAACTGCAGCATTTACAATACCATTAATTAACATAGTAAAAGGTGAAACTGTTGGTGGATGAATACGAATTCTAAACAATAAGAGTCGATAGAAGCTTGAAGCTTTTTGAGCCAATTCCACTGTTTTCCCGGATGTATCAAGAACAGCACATTCGATTGGTGTAACAATAATCTTTTCAGATGTCTTAATAATTTCTGATCTTCTAATATAGCTTTGAAGTGGTCTCTCCGAATCATAATGATAAACAAAACGATGCCATTCAGCAAATTCACCATAGCCTTCGGGTCTTCTGATTCTGATTGGTTGTTCAGAATAAAACTGATTGATTTGACATACAGATTTAACCATAATTTCTGATGGTGGCTCAAGATACTGGAATGGTGGTTGATACAATGGTTTCATATTGAAAACATATATGAAACAAATATTAGGATCAGAAAGCTGCTCTTCAGATGGTTCTTTAGGAGACACTATTGATTGTGGGAACTTATCTTGAAGTTTCCTCATCATATCTGTACTCTTGAAATACCCATCTCTCCTATACACAAATGTTTTATTGCTGTGATAATCAGAAAATGAGTTTCCATAAAATCTAACTCCATAGAATTGGTTGAGTTTGTTCCTTTCACCTTCATTGATCTTTTTATAGCATTCTGCTTCCATTTTCACAATTCCGGATAATTTTTCATAGTTAATGTCTATATTTGAAAAGTATTCTTTAAGTTCATTAATAACTTCAAGGGCTCTTTCATAAAAGAATGATTTTTGCAAATGGAAAATTGCTTTTTCATAGCACTTTTGTTTTCTCATCTTTGCAGGTTGCTCTGGTTCACCATGACCTTTTTCAAGTATAGTATTATCGTCCCATTTCAATACTTTAGCACATTGAATTAGAGTCTCAGCTGCTTCCACAAGATTATTAAGTTTAATATGAGTATCATAAAGCTTGGCAGTAAAGTGTGGAACCAGACCATAGTCATTATTCTCAAGACAAAAAGACAAAATATTGCAGATGGCTGTGGTTTGCTCATCTTCGTAAGCATCAACTTGGACGTACTTTAACAAATCCATCATAAATGTAGTCAACCTTCCAATTCGATTAAATAATTTCTCAATTTCTGCAATATAGTTACAATCCACAAATAGTGCTTTTGTAGAATCATACAACGAAAACAAATCATTAATATTTTTCACATCTTGAATAGCACTATCCAAAGCGATTGCAATGGCATTCTCCGATCTCGAAAAAGTGCTTGAAAACTGATAATCTGCATCCAAAAGCTGCTTAAAAGCATTAACGAACATTTTTCGACTTTCTGATTCTTCTGTATTTAAATAAATATGGAATAAAGGAACAAATGCATCTGCATTAAACCTAGATCCGACTTCAATTAAAGAAATCAATTCAGGAACAATCAAAGCAATTGATTTCAAACCAAGCGGATAAATCATACTAAAGAACTCTCTATCAGATGATCTGTATGAGGTAAAAGCGGATAAAAATGCTTTGTAAAACTTGGAAATCAAAACCATTAAATAACTGGAATAGCTCAATAAAAACTTAAACTCTTCACATCTGACCAGAGATACTATATTATTAAAGGCAGTAATAGTTATAAAAGTAATATGTGGTGGCATGCTAGATTCTGCTACAGTTTTAATTGTGCAAAGGAGTTTAATAAAGAATGCTGATGGGTTCCTCCGTTTCAATATAATCATTTTCAAAGACTCTTGGTCAATATAATATAACAACAAAACAATGAAATGAGCATTAAATGGAGTCATTTGACTTAGTTTCCCTGATATAAGTTTGAATCCCTTATCTTTCACGATTCGGAAAACAAGTTGGTTAATATATTCATCAATATATTTTTCTTTTTCTTTTTCACTTTTCTCATCAATAACTTCATCACCTTTGGTCTCGGTAAACTCGGTCTTTGTCTTCTTGGTTTTTCTCATGAATAGGGTTTCAATATGTTGGGTAAAACTATGGATATCAATCTCTTCATTCGCATCTGGCGAATATAATAGATCTTCAATATAATCGGTAAAAGGTAGTATATCTTGTGGTAGATTCCTAGAATTATTTACCATATTGAAAAACAATGCTTGGATAACTGGGAAAATGTCGGCTTGAAAACCTCTATAAACTTGAGGCAGAGACAAAATCTTCAAAATCTCAGGAAGAATTAAAGATCTAGTGATTTCATTTCTTAGAAATTCTGTACCAACTAAATCAATAAGCAGATTTGCCCTATTTTGATTCACCAAAAATTGCTTTTCTTCATTTACCGCACTTATTGCATTAAGAAAATCACTTACTAGCCGAACAGCTTCATGAGGCTCATCCTTGAATGCACTTCCTATGATATCACAAAGCATCCAGTATGATCGTGCAATAAACCTTATGGATATAATATCCTTATCCATATCATGCATTGATTTTGACAACTTTGTATTGATTTCTGCTAAAGACCGCTTCAATGAAGAATTAGATTGTTGACTCATCTGGTTTTCTAATTTTGCAGATGCAGTAACTGCTCTTAAAAAGTAAGGCATAATCCTACTAATTGTTTGACACTTTGATCCACTTTCATCTGATTTATTTCCAGAAAAAGCTTCACTAATCATAGATAACAACTTCGTTTGTAATTGACAAAGAGCTGGATGCTCTGGAGTAAACATATGATCAATGTAGTGATCAAAGAAAGAGAGGATAGTTTTCGTTGTTTTTGAAGATATTTGATCAATGCTTTTAACCAATGCAGTGTATTCATTCATGACAGTTTCGACGATTGTTTCCTCATTCATAGTCATTATTTCTGAGAATTTTGTGAGAATAATTGGGTAAAAATATTGAGCCTCTTTGTTATCTATAAGAATAATATTCTTAATTGATGGAATAGCATCCAGCCTTCTTTTAGCAAAGCTGTCTTCCCAGTTGATTATATAATTAAGGTGCTCGTTTGAAGAATATTTTGTTGAAATCAGCTTCATATCATAATTTAATATGGTAAGAGTTTTAGATGGAAGTCTTGCCGCCATTTGGGCAAATTCTTCTGGGTTCATTTCTTCTCGAATTGGTTTTTCAAGGCATATCTCATATTGATTATTGCCAACAATCATTTTGCCAAATTCATCTGTCATCTTATGGAATCCAACAGATGATGTATGAACAGTACCTTTTGATCTGGAAACTCTTTGAACTTCAAATACAATAACACATTTCTTTGGGAATAAGCTATCCAAATTGATTTGAATAATCTCATCTAACAAAAACTCCTTGCTCCCCTTTTCAACATGCGAGTCATAAATCAATGGATCACTTAAAAATTTAGATGGCAAAAAGCAATCCAAAAACTCCTTTTTCTCAGTATCAAGAACTCTAACCACAACTCTGGTTCTTTTAATAGATGTTTTATGCTTTAAAAGTCTTAAATTCACAAATAGAGAATTGAATTTGTAAGATGTTGTACCTAGTGGAGGATAGAAATATGGCGCTATTGCCTCAGATGTGTTACTACATATCTCATCGGTAGAAGATGTTGAAAGCTGGACCTTAACACCAAACTGAGGGAGAATTGGAGATAAAACCAACTTTGCCTCATTCGAAAATAAAATTTCATCACATGTATTAATAGGTGACCCTTCAGGTGGCAAAAAGAAAGACATTGTCATTTCAACAGCCTCATTCTTTGTTAATGGTCTTCCTTGCCTGTTGATTGGCCCAATTGGATCTAAAACCGGATTCTGAACTGTGCCTAAATACTCTGCAGAAACACCAAGATATTCCGATCCAATAGGACGTTTAACACCCTTTTTACCTTTTTTGGCTCCAAATTCCTGATATGAAAATGCTCTCATTTCAAGAACTAGTGTAGATAAATCTGTAGCTTCGAGACTTTGGAATTTAATAATATGTTCCTGATCAGGATTAGTTAGCCCCAAGTGAATAAAGTCGGATGGTGATGTTATTGGTATTTTCTTTGAGTTAATCTTATATAATCTTGGACATATTCTCAGATCATGTGGATCGTTGATTTTAATTGAAAGAGTAATGAATTCGCTTTGGAATGTGGTTTTTGATTCAGATGCATTAGAATCAGAAGATGTACTTTGGCCACCAAATGTTGAAAGCGTAAGATCGTGAGTTTTCAAAGCTTCTCCTGTTTTTGTCCTCGCAATCTCTGGTAACCCACAATAAGCTCTGATATCATCGAGATGTTTTGATAAATGTAAAACGTTGCTATCTGGATATTGCATCAATTCAAAATACTTTATCATGCAATCCATAATTTTTGCATCTGCAGCAGATGCTGATTTTGTTGGAAGAAATTGCTCTGTGAAAACGTGCTTAAACAGATACCTAGCTTCATATGTAAGTATCGAATATTTGGATCCAATAGAACTACCAACATAACATTTGGGACAAATACCTACACATGAATTTGTTAAGCAACGGGCATAAACCCATTGGTCAAGATCTTTCAAAATTATCAATCGGTCGCCTTTAAGCAGTTTCAAATGCCCTCTTTCGTTAGAGCAATAAGGATATAAAGCCATAGCCTCATTATTTGATTCGGATTTTAACGAGTTTTCCATTTATCCTAATCCTATGTTATGAAAATTGAAAAATTTACACAGCCTTCAGAAAAAGCGCTACAACGATTATTCTTCAGAATTTACTTAGGCAATAACCTTCCTGAGGATATTCTCGACTATTTGCTGGGTGACTTGGCCATTGTATCCGAAAGGACCATTGCCAACTGATTGCATTACCATCTGTGTTACTGTAGCAACATCGTTTTCATTGATCTTGGCACCTGGCCATTCAGAAACCTTAGCTGGTTGTCCAATAGCCTTGATCCAGGCACGAATATCAGCTATGAACTTACGAGCCTTCTCATCTTCAGTGCCTTCGCGGTTATTGAAAATGAATTCAGAAGCCCTGGCCATAAGGTATTTCCTCTCTTCGAAGAGTTCTTCGAGCATGAATGGGGTAACAATAGCAAGAGTTGCACCATGATCGATATCATATTGAGCTGTAAGCTGATGTCCAACCATATGAATAGCCCAGCATGATTGTTTGCCAAGGGTGAATATTTGGTTAAGACCGAATGAAGCGGCTTGAATTAATCTAGCATGGAGCTCTAAGGAGGAATTTGGCTTCAAGAGTTCGATAGAGATATCAACCAACTCTTTCATTACACTCATCCAGAAATTGTCCATCATTGGAACAACTTCAGAAGTGAGGAACTGATCAATGCAGTGGCACATAGCATCGTATAAACCATTGCGAAGTTGGCGAGCTGGAAGTGTCATTGTGTACTTAGGATCCAAAAGGGAGAACTTGGGGTATGTTGTAATGTTGTTGCTAGCAAGCTTTTCCTTGGTGGAGCGGCGAGAAATAACGAAACCATTATTCCACTCACTACCTGTGGCTGGAAGTGTCAAAACAGCGCCAATCTGGAAAGCATCTGGTGGGAAAGCACCTTCACTAAGAATGCACCATGCATCTCTGCCTGGTTCGAACTTAGCAGCGGCAGCAATGAACTTGGTGCCATCTAAAACTGAGCCACCACCAACAGAAAGAAGCCAATCTGGCTGGAAGTCGCGAACAACTTGAACGATCTCCATTAAGCGATCAAATTCTGGATTTGGTGGAATTCCGCCTTCCCATTTAACATCACATTGAAGTTTGGTAAGTGCTGCAGTAACATCAGCACGAGCACCGTTCTGGTCAATACTACCGCCACCAAATGTACAAATAACCTTGGAATGTGGCTTGATAAACTTGGCAATGTGATCAACAACAGCGTTTTCGCCAAAACCTACCTGAGTGGTGTTCCTCCAGATCCACTTCATATTTAAAAGTGAAGTGACGGAATCTGGATTTTACACAATCACAAATTCTGGATTTTATGGCCAGATAATTATTGTATTGAATATTTTGTGAGGAACGATATTTACCGGTATAGCCATTTGCTGACGGGTCACATTCTATAACTCATCGATTTCCTCATCCACTGACGGATCATGTTCAATATTTTCTTGGTTTAGTTGTGGCATTTTTAGATAAGACGCTAGTATTATAGCACATGATAGTGATATTAGGCACACTCCCCAGAGTGCTATTCTATATGATTGAGGTGAATATGGGGACTTCCCGCTTGAATTGAGAATCAACGATGTTGTGGATTGAGCAATAGCAGCACCAAGAAAAACGAACATGTTTCCGCATCCAGTTGCTGCAGCAGAGCATGAAGGCCTGACCATGTCTTTGAACATTGGCATTGTGAAACTTTGTGTGCTTGTTGTAGTTGCTCCAAAAAAGAAGAAAAGAGGATAGAGCGCCAACTCTGGTACTTTGTTAACGAAGATAACGAAAACCAGTGTTACACTAAATCCAAATGACAGGCATATGATGTGCAACCCTTTTTTCATTCCGGTTTTGAACGAAATATATCCGAGAATCGGTGAACCAAAAATCATCACTATCAGCAAAGATATGGAAATAGTGGCTGCTTTGTCTCTTGAGAAACCATATGTATCAGTCATATATGGGACTGCCCACATCCCCGAAACATTTTGAAAGCACGAAGTAGAAAAGAAAATTGACATTGCATGCACCCAAAACTCAGGAATCATAATAACCTCTATCAGATGATCCCAAGCATCTTGAAATAATAGGGCAACAGAATCTCGTTTAATTGGAGGTTCTGTTCCATCAACTTTTGGGTATCCCAAAGTAATTGGAGAGTCTCGAACAATTATTCCTGCTAGAATTGCAAAAACTAAACCAAAAATTCCAATTGTTATCATTGACCACCTCCATCCCATTGAGTGGCTCATTAATAATAGGGGCTTTTGTGAAGAAATACCTCCAATACCTCCTATACTTAATAAAATACTATTTATCAATGTGTAAGTTTGAGGATTAAACCAATTAGCCATGAATCTGCATACAGATACAAAAGTACATGAAACTCCAATTCCAACCATAAATCTTCCAATTGATGCCATTACAAATGTGCTCGATATTCCGACAATGATTGATCCCAATGAAGAGATCATTCCAGATACAAAAAGAATCATTCCAGGATCAACAACATCAGCCAAGCATCCGATGATAGGCTGCATAGCAGCATATGACCAGAAGTACATTGAAGAAAAAATACCAAGCTTAGAAATAGTAACGTTAAGGTCAGGTGCCATATCAGGTGCTAAAACAGAAGGTGAGTATCTATGCAAATGACAAAATGCATAGCAAATAGCACAAATTATGAATGAAATCCATTTACGGAATCCAAAAGACATCCTTGGACTCTCCTCCTCCATACAAGTGAGGGGATGCTGTAGTTTTTATCGTCATGTAAATAATCGATTTGTAAATTGTAAATGCCACAGTTCAACGGAAAATTTATTTTGTAAATGAATTTTTATTTCAAAAAGTCAAAAATAATTGGTGAATAATTCTGAATTGATTAACAATTGGTTTAAAACAAATCTATTATGCAAGTATTGCTGCTTCTTCTTGTACAGAAAGGTTCTTATAAATATCGATCTTCATTTTCAGAGTTCTTTCCTGATCGAATGGTTGAATGTTTCTCTCGATACCAAACTCCTCCTGCTAATTTTTACTTGGCAAATTGCTTTTTTTCGATGGTGAGCACCTTAACTGGAAATGGAGGAGTTTTGTACTACTTGGCCTCAAATATACATATGGTTGTTGAAGATTGTGTTTTTGCTTTATGTAGTGTTAGCGGCCGAGGTGGAGCGGTGTATTTCGAATCGGTTCAAGGTGGATCTGCATTTAACAGAGTTTGCGCTTATGATTGTATGACCACAATTGATAGACAAGGACAATTTGCTGATATAACAACCTCAGCTGGGAAAAAGAATTGGTTTCAGTATACTCATATTGTGAGATGTGACCCTCTCGTAGCATCAAATGGAAACCAAGCACCAGTTTATATGACTAATGGACAACAAAATATTTCTTCTTTTAATGCCTCAAATAACTATGCATCGACAAATACAGGATTGTACTCCCAAAACCCAGCTTCATTTAATTGCAAATTTGCAACTTATGCAAATAATAGGCCTGCCTCATTTACTGTGGTATATATTAATACTGGAGGAGCTTCACAAATGTATAAGTCCAATTTTGTTAATAACACAAGCCCAAATACAAATGCAATAATTCAAAGTGCAAATCAAAATTTTGTCATTGAAGAATGTGCCTTTTATAATAATCTCAATCCATTGTTTGGAGGTTTTCTAACAGCTTTCTATTGTATGATCAGTCATTCAGGTGCCCAAACCATTGGAACAGATTGTGCATATATCAGTAATATAGCTTTCTCATCAACATTTAGCCTTACTAACTTTGGCACAGCATTATGCATTACACCAACTCCTGACCCGACATGCACACCAATGCCAACAATCGAGCCTCAGGAAAACTCCAATTGTCCAACCTTACCTCCTATTCCTACTCCTCCGCAGTCTATACCAGCTAGCCAAACTGCTTGTATAATTATTTCAGATAATCAAGCTGTGAGTACTCTTGTTCAAGTGTTCAATCTTTTTAGAATCACTTTGCAAATGGTGTATTTAATTTAAAAATCGAGCTTTCTTCAGAAAATTTTATATTTTTGAGAAGGATGATAAACATGCCAACCATTTCTCATAGATGATCATTTTTTTGTTCATTATTCTCTCAAGAGGATGTCTGAATAGTTTTATAGAATCAGGACGGTCATTTAATATTGTTAACATGGGATTGATTGTTGAAAATTGTGTTTTTGAGCGACAAAAAATATATTTCGGGAAGGGCGGAGTAATAATGCATTCGGGAGACAATTTTCTCTATATTAAGTGGTCAGTATTTGTCAAATGTATGTCTAGTGATAATGGTGGTGCAATTTATTCTTTTAGATCAAGAGTTGAAGTTAATAAAGTGTGTTCAAGCCATTGTTTGAGTGAGAGCTTTGGTCATTTTTCATATTTGGACTCCAAAAATGTTTTACTGAAGTTAGTATCCATCTCTAAATCTGGTAATTCTAGTGATGGGATCTCTTCCATTAGATTATGTGATTATAATAATAGCATTCACAGTTCTAATGTTTCCACGAATCATGCTGAATATATCCCAACAGTATATGTTGATTTTATTGGTTCATGTGTTTTTGAGTTTGTTTTGTTTGGTCATAATATGGCAAATAATGATTGTTTGATCCAAGTATATTCCACTCAAACAGTATATTTGGATTTTTGCTGCTTTGTCAAGAATCAATGCAACAAGAACACAAGAGGTATAGTTCTTGACTCCCAAGCAACATTAACTAACTGTGTTTTTATAGAGAACAACAATACTCTTTTTGTTATTGGAATAGGATTCACTGTGGGTATATCAGACAGTTACATATACCATGAATATTCTGTTTTTTTGGGCACCCACCACGAAAATAATGTTCAATACATATTGACAAATCCACATCAAATAACCTTTTTTCAAACAGTTTATTGTCATGCTGAGATTCCATACACTCCTGCTCAGACACAATACCCCACTATTACCATGTCTCCATATGAAACTTTGTTTCCCACAGAATCACCAATTCCTAAAGCCACTCCAATGAATACAGAAACCAATTTAGTTGTCTCAGAATCGAATTCATCCTCAGTCGTTGTTATGATTGTAATTTTTTCTGGTCTAATTCTCATATGCCTATTATCAATGATGGCAGGAATCATGATTAAACTGGTTAAACAGATCCCACCATCAAGCGATTCACCAGAAACCATTCTAAGTAGCCAAAAAATGGAAACAAAACAAAACTCATTCACAATCAAGCACATCAATAGCGAATCGCATATTATTTTCTAATGTAAAAACAAAATTTAGCTTCTATAACTTATCAAGGATCATCAAAATATCTCAACAAGCTCAAAACAAATACCCTGTTCTGAGTGATCCTAATATAATGGAAACCAAACACCAGTTTATATGACTAATGGACAACAAAATATTTCTTCTTTTAATGCCTCAAATAACTATGCATCGACAAATACAGGATTGTACTCCCAAAACCCAGCTTCATTTAATTGCAAATTTGCAACTTATGCAAATAATAGGCCTGCCTCATTTACTGTGGTATATATTAATACTGGAGGAGCTTCACAAATGTATAAGTCCAATTTTGTTAATAACACAAGCCCAAATACAAATGCAATAATTCAAAGTGCAAATCAAAATTTTGTCATTGAAGAATGTGCCTTTTATAATAATCTCAATCCATTGTTTGGAGGTTTTCTAACAGCTTTCTATTGTATGATCAGTCATTCAGGTGTTTGGCAAATGGTGTATTTAATTAAAAATCGAGCTTTCTTTAAGAGGAATTACCTGTTAGATTAGCAAGTCAAGTTTCTTTTTTCTTAGACACAATTCAAAATGGATGTCGATTTATGGAATTATTCTTATAAAACCGGAACAAATACTTCGTATAATAAAAAAACTCTTATGAATACTCTCCAAACTTGAGAGAAATTTTTAATAATTAGGGTATGGCAATGTCCAACAAACGATTTTTTTATTGTGAATTTGTTTAACAAATAAACATTAGAAAAAATTGTGAAAAAAGTTAACAAAGTCAATAGTCAGAAGTAATTTAAATGTGGACGGTTGTTCATTCTTGACTAAATGGAGAAGCCGAAAGTAACTCTGATTTATAATGGTGTTAAACGAGAAATCCTCAGGCGGACAATGATAAAAACCGGACACTTTGCTGATAATTATGAACCTGGAAAAGATTTTTATTGCGAAGGACCTTATTCACAAGAATGTTTCTCTGATTTCTTGAAATTATTAGAAAACTCGAGATATATAGAAGAAAAAAGGAATCCAAATCTTATTAGTCTTTTAGAAGACTGGGATTGTCCAGAGATCATTGATGATCTGATTAGTCAAGTCAAGTCAGAGTTTGATCATACCATTATGCACAATGGAAATCAATATCAAGTGAATTTCAGGACATTTTCTACTTTATCTCGTTATTTTTGCTCTCAAGTGCAATCATCACCAGATGTAGTGTTTTCTGTCAGCGATGAATACTCTGAAGAAACCTTCTCTTTGTTTTTGGATTGCTTACATGGAATAAAAGCACTTCCTCAAGATGAAAAACAAATGGATCTATACCATTTATGCCAGAACTGGATGTGTAAGACCCTTTTAGGTTTGATCAATACACAAACACCCAATTTCATTTTGCCAGCTTTAACCAAAGGTAATCTAATCGATCAAAAAATGGTTGAAGAAAATGCGACTCAGCAGATCCATACTTTGATTCCATGTCCACTCTTTTACAAATTGCCCCTCTCCACCTTGAGCAGAGTTGTTACCAAATCTAATATCCTCGAAAATATCGACAATTTGCTTCTATTTATCGAAAATCTCTTGGAATCCCACGGAATCGAGGCATTCTTTTTGATTTTCTCTCTTGATTTTAGTAGTTGCACCGAAGAAACGATTCTCTTAATCCTCAAAACCTTGTCGAAGCACTCTCATTCCTCTTTATTCCAAATATTGGTCAATCAATTCTGCCTCAAAATGGAAAGGGAAAAAGGACTGAAGGAGGAAAAAGCAGAGGACCAAAAAAGAATTGAAGAGCTAAATCAGCAAATGAGAAAAGAAAAAACAGAGGGCCAACAGATGATTGAAGAACTCACGAAAAGGTTAAATGAATTCGAGAATTATCAGCTGGAAATGGAGAGGAGAAAGGAAGAGGAAGAAAGGAAACAAAAAGAAAAATTTGAAAGAATAGGAAAATGGAAATCGACGAAAGCACCAGATTTCGAAGGAAATATCTTTGAAGCAGCTGCTAAAGGAAAACTTACAAGCATAATTTATCTTTTAGCGAATGGAACGAATGTGAATGTCAAATATCTTCGAGATAAATATCCAAATGATGACAGTAGCTTTATCATGAAAAATACCACTCCTCTTCATTTTGGAGCTAGATATGGACATCTTCTGGTTGTTGAATATTTAGTGAGCAAAGGTGCAAATATTGAGTGCAAGTCTGACTTTGTTATAATATATTATTTTTAGCTACTCCTCTTCATTATGCTGCTATAAATGGTCATCTTAGTGTTGTTGAATATCTAGTTAATCAAAAAGCTGATATACATGCAAAAAATAAAAATGGTTTTACTCCTCTTCATTTAGCTGCTAGAGATGGTCATCTTAGTGTTGTTGAATATCTAGTTAATCAAAAAGCTGATATAAATGCAAAAGGTGAGAGTGATGATATGACTTC
>Ga0074193_1000397_pt1 | contig 75995 bp, 52 predicted proteins | sample EPASupsiteHSE605_FD_64523 | JGI IMG/M metagenome (GOLD analysis project Ga0074193, IMG submission 64523) | Bioremediated contaminated groundwater from EPA Superfund site, New Mexico - Sample HSE6-05 | ecosystem: Environmental > Aquatic > Deep subsurface > Groundwater > Contaminated ... | reverse complement strand
TCATTAACTAATACAATCACTTATCAATTACAATTCTTCAATTCGATTCATTGTAATGCTGATATACCTCTCATTCAGAGATCATTAGAAGAAACATTCAGAATGACATATGAGAGTACAATCGATCAAACAATAAGAGAAACTATAATCAATACTCTAAATGAATCTCCAATCAATACAATCGATCAAACAATAAGAGAGACTCCAAGAGAGACTATTCATAGATCTTATGCTGAATGTATATTCACTCATCAAATGGCTAATAAGAAAGAGATCAGTGTAGTATTCTCATTTGCTTTCTTATATCCAGTGATAATTCTAATGATATTGTGAGTAAATATCATGAGTAAATGGTCATTCTAAGAATGTTCTTGTATTGTGGTTGAATGATAATGAGATTATTTGCAATGTTGGTTTGGGATGTGAAAGTGAAAGTATAGATCAAGGAAGGTCTTATTCTCAAATGAATATCAATATTTCTAATTGTTTCTTCTCAAGATATTTATCATACTCGGGAATTGGTGGTGTAATATATGTTTCTGCTAGTTCTTGATCAATGAATGTCAATTACTCAATGTTCTATAACTGTGTTTGTTCTGGAGAAGGAGGAGCAATATACTTCTCTTCTTCTAATTCATATCTCAGAATGATATGTGCTAATAGATGCTCTGGTTCTAATAGACATTTTGCTTATCTATATGCTTCTCAGATAAATCAAGTGGAGTATCTATCAGTATCAAATTGCTCTCATACTACATCTGGATATTATTCTACTTGGTTACAATCTGGTGATCAGAGAGTTGACAACACAAACAGTTCAATGAACAATGTTGAGTATGTTTCTGGTATTGGTATCATTTCTCCATCCTCATTCACAAGCTCACACTACACTTTCTCAAACAACAAGGTATCTAATAACATTTGCATATACTTCTATTCTATCTCAGGAACAATATCAATGTCATATGCTAACATTGTTCATAACAACAGTCCATCTCAATATGGAGTTGTATATGTCAATGGAGCAGGATCAAGAAAGATGATGTATTGCATATTCAAGAATAATCAGAACACTCTATTCTGTGTACATTTAGGTTCTCTTGAAGTGTCTCATTCGTTCATAGATCACTCTGCATCTTTCTCTAGATCAACTGCAGTATCAACATCAAATAATAATTCATTCACTAATGCAATCACTTATCAATTACAATTCTTCAATTCGATTCATTGTAATGCTGATATACCTCTCATACAGAGATCATTAGAAGAAACTCTAAGAGAAACTCTGAAAGAAACTCAAAGAGAAACAGTGGGAAGAACATATGATTCAGAATGTGAAATGAGGATGTTATCAAGTGATTTAGCGAAAAGAAAGAGTGATATGTATATGTTTCCAATCTTCATTTCATTTGTGAAAAGAAACTCAAAGAGAAACAGTGGGAAGAACATATGATTCAGAATGTGAAATGAGGATGTTATCAAGTGATTTAGCGAAAAGAAAGAGTGATATGTATATGTTTCCAATCTTCATTTCATTTGTGATTGTGTAAAAGAAGTATTAATAATATATTATAATAGTATATGAAGAAAGAGATCAGAGATCAGAGAGAAGGAAGAAGGAAGAAGATAGAAGATAGAATATATTGTATTTTGTATTGTGGTTGAATGATAATGAGATTATTTGCAATGTTGGTTTGGGATGTGAAAATGAAAGTATAGATCAAGGAAGGTCTTATGTTGATAAAAATATCAATATTTCAAATTGTTTCTTCTCAAGATCTTCATCGTACTCGGGAGATGGTGGTGTAATATATGTTTCTGCTAGTTCTTGCTCAATGAATGTCAATTACTCAATCTTCTATAACTGTGTTTGTTCTTCTGATGGTGGAGCAATATGCTTCGCCTCTTCTAATTCATGTCTCAGAATGATATGTGCAAATAGTTGCTCTTGTGGAGCTGATTATAGTGGTCATTTTTCTTATCTGATTGCTTCTCAGATGAATCAAGTGGAGTATCTATCAGTATCAAATTGCTCTAATACTACATCTGGATATTGTCCTATTCGCTTAGACTTTGGTGATCAAAGAGTTGACAACACAAACAGTTCAATGAACAATGCTGAAAGGGTTTCTGGTATTTGGATCGAATCTCCATCCTCAGTCACAAGCTCATACTGCACTTTCTCAAACAACAAGGTATCTTTTAGCATTTGCATATACTTCTATTCTACCTCAGGAACAATATCAATGTCATATGCTAACATTGTTCATAACAACAGTCCATCTCAATATGGAGTTGTATTTGTCAATGGAGCAGGATCAAAAATGATGATGTATTGCATATTCAAGAATAATCAAAACACTCTATTCTGTGTAAATCAAGGTTCTCTTGAAGTGTCTCATTCGTTCATAGATCACTCTGGAACGTTATCTTATGGTGCAGTATCAACATCAAATTATAATTCATTCACTAATACATTCAGAGCAACAAATAAAGAACATTGAGAATGACATATGAGAGAACAATCGATCAAACAATAAGAGAGACTCTAATCAACACTCATAAAGTATCTCCAATTAATACACCTGATGAAACTCCAATAAACACTCAAAATGAATCTCCAATTAATACACCTGAAGAATCCCCAATGAACACACATGAAGAATCTCCAATGAACACCCTGAATGAATCACCAATTAATTCACCTGATGAAATTCCAATGAGCACTCTTCATGAATCTCCAATTAATTCCCTCGAGGAAACACCATTGAACACACATGAAGAATCCCCAATGAATACCCTGAATGAATCTCCAATTAATACTCCAATGAGCTCCATTAATGATAATGGACTCTTAATATCTTTGGGTAGTATATTTCTTGAATCAACAGCATTTATGTTGGTTACAATCTTAATAATTATTGTTTTGATATTATTACTCTTCTACTCAAAGGGATTTATGATTCTCGAAGATAGTACATCCACACTTGATTCTTTTCAAGAACACACTTTTTAGGCATCAAGTATATGATTTATTCCAATATATAGAAATAAAACACAAAAAGGGGACATCCTTTGGACTTTTGACGAATTCATAATCTCTCATCAAATGACAAATTGGAGAGGGTCAGAGAATTATTCATAATAGCTAATTCTTGGTACTGATTTAATCCTTATAAAAGGGTAAAATATCCCAGCTAACGATAAAATAAACTTTTCGGTTACAGAGGTTATTTAACTGATGACTCCATCTTCATTGGTCTGCAAGCAAGCAATGCCTGGACTTGGCTGTGGGTTTTCTGAAATGCTTGGTTTAGGTATTTCTTTTGAAATTGTAGCGATTATTTGTGCTATTTTATTATATAGACACATAAAAATTAAATTAGTTCAAAAGGAGCGGATTTTTGATTTGAATGTTTTATTTTGGATAACAATGATTTTATATTTAACATATAGGGGTATTTTAAGCATATTTCCATTTAATTATTCTTACTCCTCATTACTGCTTGTACATGTTGGGATCAATGCGATTCTAGCATTAATACCTATTTCTTTGTTTGTTCTCCTAGTTTGTGAGCTTCTTTTTACATACAAAAACCCAGGAATTCAAATTGTTTCATTTTTCCGAATTGTATTCTTTGTATTTTTAATTGTTTTCCTTATTGTTGGTGTTTCTTTATCATTTATAGACATCGAAGATTATGATCCAACTTCAACACTGGCTCTTTGGCATGGATGCACTGACTTTCTTGTTGTGTTTTTTGTTGTTGTGCCTGCTATTCAACTTATTTCTGCAATCTCATATCCTGTAATTCAACCAGAGGATGAAAAATGCGTCAAATGGAGCGTTGCAGGGGTAGGAATCTTCTGCATCACATTTTTATTCAGATCAGTTTTCAATATTCTACATTACTTTGGAGTCAATCCTGTTACTCACTGGTTCCAAAATGAGCTTTTAATCGATCCAAATATGCCAACCAAAGCTGCAAGGAACTTCCAACTTGTCTTTTCTATTGTTTTTGAACTCGGAACCAGCATTATGACAATGATTGGAGTAAGTATGATAAGAATGCATGACATGAAATTCACAAACGACCCATTTTATGCCAGAGCTCAAGGTGGGCACATAGTGATATCAACAAAACACTTGTAAATACTATTTTTAGTAGAAGTTAGTTCTTTTTATCTTTCTCATCATCTCTAACAGCAAATATTTGTAAACACTTGGACGTATATGATCTATCTTTAAACTGAATGATCGCTGGTTGCATGAAAATTCGATAATAATTATAAACAAAACTGAAAGATGATGTTGTTCCCGCTATGCTACATGACGAATCTTCAATATTCGCTAAATTTTCAGTCATGCTCCGATCAAACTCATCAAGAACAAGAAGCATTTGGTTCTCAGATAACATATTGGCATTCTTATACTTTTCAAGAGTATCAATGAGTGCTTCTCCAATAGGAGTGGATCGGTAACATTTATATATCGGGGGGATCCCGCGAATAACAACAGGGTCGTCTGGGTGTTCAGGTTTATTCAGCATTTTTGGTGTCAAAACGATAGGACAATCATTTGTTTACTCTAATAGCAACTTTGGGGTCTATTTCAGCATCTGATGATATAATGAACTCATCTAGAATACAAGGTGGCTCCAGAATGCAGTCATGTGCTTGGTAGTCCATGTTTACAAAAGGTCCATATCGTTTTACCAATGTGTTCTTAAGAAATGTGTCTATATAGAATCTATCAGAGCTGGAATGATGTAGCTTGTATTCAACCTTTATTTTATCAACAAGGATAGGTGTCCTGATAGAAAACGCATTGGGTGCCTTCTTTGTTTTAGTTGCGGTAATTAGCTTTGTTTGGGTAATATTGTCGCACAGAGAGTTGGTTTTGGTGATTATCTCTTCGTCAAATATTCCTCTGAGTTTATTTGAAGCGATTTTGATACTTTGAGTAATCTTTTTAAGCTCTAAAACGGATTCAATGCTTGGTAAAGACTTGACCATTTCTTGAATTTCCATAATTTGGTTGAACATTTCATTTTTCATATTTTGGAGAGTTTCCATATACCCGAGAACATGTGATATCTCTTGCCTCAATCTCTCCGCTTCATCAGCCGGAAACTCTTTCTGAACGATAACGTCAATATATTCATAAACTATTTTGGTTTTCTCACTTTCAAGGACCAATCTATCTTTTTTAGACAATTTTCTAAATAAAAAGATAGGAATCTTAGCCATATTGACCATCTTATGATTTATAAACCGCAAAAACGCAAAAACAGAATTAAAAATCATTCTCGGCAAATCTAATACTTTCCAAATTATGATTTTAGTGTTTTTCTTCACAAATCTCATTGGGGCCAACAATAAATTACTATTTTCAGAAATCTGCTTGCCAAAACGCCAAAGAGCAATCAAAGCTAATGCAGATGCAACCAGAATAACTACCATTCGGTATATGGCCCTCAATCTTTGAGATGGAGATGCTACTTGATAAAACAACTTCATAAAAAATGTGTTTTAATGCTCCAATTGCTTTCAACAATTCCTTTAATCACATTGGAATAGAAAATGGTGGTTCTTTTTGGGTAAACTACTACAAATACCAAACCATCTTTTGAACCAAGAAATGTTATTAAAATATATGGATAACAAAGGGTCTTCAGTTGTTTTTAGACATGAAAATGAAGAATTTGTTCTTCAAAATGGACAAATAGTTTTAAATAGATACTATCTGGAGTTTAATGGAGAAAAAGTTGTTGATTTCATTACCAAGTTAAATCATCGACATGTAAGAATGTTTTTCGAATTTCTACAACAAGGTACAATTCCTGATCTATTTGAAGACCAAGTTCAAGTTTTCCAATTGTTTAAAGAATGGGATTGTCATTTTACCGTGTTTTTGTCTTTTCGTTTCCTTATCCAATCTCAACCAAAGAATGGTTTAATTATTCACCAAAACATTAATTATCCTGTGAATTTTGGGTGCTTTTACTTTCACAGCTCTGTATTTCAAGAGTTTTTGGCAAATAATCCACATGGGGTATTTGTAATTAATCATGACTGCTCCGCCAAATCGATTTTGGTATTTCTAGATTTTCTACATTGTCTAATAAAACAACCAGAACTAAGAGATGCTGGTGAAGTACTTGAACTTTGTAGTTTTCTTGGTTGCTCTTCACTTATTGCATTGATCAATGAGAATTCACCAGACTTAATTCTCTCAAATGTTCTCCGAAAACAGCATGAGGATTCGTTTGATTTTTCTTTCTATGAGAATACAATAGTTAATAATCTGGAAATTTTCTTGTCATTAAATTGCTTTGGACAAGTTTGTATTCCATTTTTGGTTCGAATTTTCCAGAAATCCCATACAGTTTTCCCAATTTCTCTCCTTCTTCCATTTTTACAGAATTGCGTCTCATTCCACGGCGCAAAAGCGTCTATTCTCTTGTCTATGATTAGATTCCAACCAGGAAATGATCTAGAGGATTTGACACAATTCCAACTTGTTTTTTCCGATAATGAATCAGATGATTTCTTCTGTATTAACAAAAATCATCTAAATAAATTATCAGAGAGATACGAACAAGCACAACAAATAATTTGTGAAATGAAGAGAAAAGAAGCAGAGGACAAAAAGAGGATCGAAGAACTTACCAAAAGGTTGTTTGAATTTGAGAAGCATCAACATGAAATAGATAAGATAAAATCAGAGGAGGAAGAACAAGGAATCCAAGAAGAGCAAGAAAGAAAGAAGAAGGAAGAGAGGAAAATTCAGGAAGAATATGAACGAATTGATAATTGGAAATTGATAAAAGCACCAGATTTCGAAGAGAATATCTTTATTGCAGCTGCAAATGGTAAAATCACAAGTATTGTTTATCTTTTGGCCAATGGAACAAATGTGAATGAAAAGTATCAAAAAGATGAGAATTATGATGGATTGGGCATGAAAAACTCAACACCTCTTCATTTTTCTTCGAGGTATGGCCAGCTTAGTGTTACTGAATATCTGGTTAATCAAGGAGCTGACAAAAATGCCCATGGTAATGAAATTGATTTTCTTAATATAATCTTACTCCTCTCCATTATGCAGCAATATATGGACAGCTCACTATTATTGAATATCTTGTTAATCAAGGAGCTGATATCAATCGAAAAGCAGATTATGTTTAGATGCTTTTTTTCAAAATACACCTCTTCATACAGCTTCAAGATATGGATTTCTTAGTGTTGTTAAGTATTTAGTTATTCATGGAGCAGATATAAATGCAAAGAATGGAGATTTTCTGATTTTTCTTTCAATTTAACTCCTCTCAAAAGAGCGGAATTATATGGAAAAAAAGATGTGGTTGAGTATCTCCAGATGAAAGGCGCTATTTAATTGTGTCTGGATATCTCTTATAAATATCTTAAGATTGTTGTGCTTGTAAGAAAATATTCAGAGTCCTGCCGAAAATAATGATATCTTCCAATAATTTTTTTCCACATAATCATGCCATAATTAGTATTATCGCAGGATATAGGAAAGAGAAAGAAAATATCACACTAATTCCTCTCTTTTTTATCAAATGATTAGTACATATCATTTGAGCATATGATCTATATGGAGTATTATTTGGAGATTTTCTAAATGTATCTTCAATCGTCCTCAATGGTGATAGATCAACAGTGTTCATTTTTGTTTGCTCAATAAGTGGAAAATCGGCATGACAATGAAAAGCGTTAAAGAATTGTATTTGATAGGTCATGTATTTGGTGAATGAGTTATTCGATAATGTTGAAACTACTGTTGAAGTTGAAAATGATAATTGCAAATGATCTAAATACGAGTTTGACACCTCAAGAAAACCTGAATCAACACAGAATAGATGATTTGAATTATATTGTAATAAGCAATATGTCATCTTACTCAATCCTCCTCCAAAATGATGTACAACTCCACTACCAGAAGGGCTGTTGTTATGAACAACATTATAAGATGATATTGTTATTGTTGTTGAAGTTGAACATATTGATATGCATCTGTTATATGATACTTTGTTGTTAGAGAAAGCACAGTGAATACTTTTAAAAGAGGAAGGAGATTGTATTAAGATACCAGAAACCATTTCTGCATTGTTCATGGAAATATTTGAATTGTCTAGACTCTGGTTACCGTTTTGAATTCGAATAGAATAGCTTCCAAGTGTTGTATTAGAACAAAACGATGTTGATATAAATTCCACATAATTCACCTTGGAAGCAGTAATTATAGAAAAATGACAAACCATGGCCCTGCATCTATTTGCGCATACCATTTTGAGATAAGAAAATGAAGAGTAAAAATAGATTGCACCTCCAGATTGAGTAGACAAACAGTTAAAAAACATTGAGTTTGTAACATTCATCCAGTAAGATCCTCCATGAACATTAATCACTCCTCCATCATCAGAGAATGCTAAAGACCTTGAGAAAGAACATTCAGCAATTGTAATATTCATATTCTCATATGACCTTCCTTGATATATATTTTCACTCTCACACCCAAAGCCAACCATACACATTTGTTTATTATCTTTAATGAACAAATGAGGGGGTCTTGAGTTTTTATACCATATTGTTTCATTATTGATAAGAATAGTATAATCTTTTTGTCTTTTGTTATCACAAGCTAGTAATAATAACAATAATGATAGAAAAATCATCGACATAGATTTATTCTTAAGTATTTTCGAGCAATTAAGGAGAATAGGATGATTCTTTCTGAGATTCTTAATAACACAATAGTTTTTTAAAACAGCCGTGCAAATTGAAATCTTGAAATTTCCAAAGAACTCCAAATCATTGAAACCAATAATAAAACAAAGGAAATGAAAAGATAACAAATTAAATGAAATTGAATAATGTTGAGCCATATAAGCACCATTTAATACATGTTGTATTCCATATAAACAGTATTTAACAATAATGAATAATGTATTATTAACCAATGAAAAATAGGTTCTCATATCTATTCTTTTATGACTATAAAATATAAGATTAGATGGAAACATAATTTTATATGTTTGCCAGATTTCAAATACTTATTGTTAATTTGAAAAGCATGAATTGGATATTAATCCGGTAGATCAGTTATGGGAAGCTCAAGAATTGAATGGACAATTATGATACTGTTCTGGAGAGATGATAATTGTTCAATTGTCTTTTGATTGAATCATGGAGTTGGACAAAATCTTCATCATTCTCCAGTCTTAAAATAGTTGTTTCATATTCTTGAAACCAATTTAAAACGGAAAGAATGGCATTTTCTTATTTTACTATCAGATTTTTGGGAATTAAATACTCTCTCCCGTTCCTCAATGCAATAACAGATCCATCTCTCTCACCCAATTTGTAAAAAACAAGCAATCCATTTGAGTTTTTCACATGAATTTTTTCAAAAGTTTCAGGAACAATAGATAATTCTTCTGGATCAACTAAGGTAGCATCATTTATGTATTCATGGTTGTTTTTTTGGTTCATTATCGGAATTGGAACATACCTCGGATCTTCTTCATAAATCCCTTTTTTTTGCGGGCAGCTCATTAACCTTGGTTCATATGAGAATCTGTTTGGGTTTCGGCATTCAAAAATCTTTGTTTTTTTTTCATGTCTGCAAATAATACTTAATTCTATTCCTTTTTCTATTTTTTCATCATTATTAATCATCTGATGATGTTTATTTTGTGGATTGAATATCAGATTAGGCAATTTAATATCATGTGTTTCCCCAAATAAACCACGTAGCATTTTTTAAATTTTTTTCTTCTTTAATATGACCCATTAATCATTAATACAGATCCATTTCGAATGTTGACTCCAGAAGCTGTGAATTTATGTTTCTATGCATTGGCTTCATTAGGCGGTCTTTATAAAATCTCCACATGGTTGAAATCTCGTAAAGATTCTTCTGAAGAATTTAGAAAGCTACAAATTAGGTACTTTAGTGTTCATATGTTTTTTAATGCCGGATTGATACTTCAGGGGCCGTATGTTTACAAATTATATATTGAAAATGGACTCAGCTCATCTCAAATCGCGCAGCTTCAAGCGCTTTTTAATCTTTCAGCTGCATTATTTGGTTTTTTTGTTGGACCAGTTCTGGATTTTGTTGGACATCGCATTTTAATATTTATTTGTATATCATGCTCTATGATTGCTTCTGTATTGCGTGGAATAGGAGGGTACCTGAATTTTTTGATTGCCATCATTCTGGTAAGTTTTTGCGCTCCCATGAATAAAGTGGCTTTTGAGGATTGGTTTTTCATTGAAGAATCATTGTTTAAAGAAAAAGGAGAGTATCATTTCACATTTTCGCAAAATTCCGCTATTGTTTCATTGATTATTTCCATATTAAGTGCTCCAATTGGAAACCAAATTGCATTAAACTTCAACACATCATATGTGTTTTTTGTTAGTGTTGTATTAATGTCAATTGCAGTAATATGTACATTTATTTGTATTCCCAAGACCCTTGGGTCAAAGAAATCGCAAGATAGCAATGGAATGTCCCAAATGATTAAGAGTATAAAGGGCCATAAAGAGAACCGCTTTTCAGCATTTTTAGCATTGGATATATTATATGGAATAGTTGGACTCATTTATTTACCTCGAATGAATAGCTTTTTTATTGTTCCAAATATAAAATACCCACTTGCTTCAATCAGCGGTATTCATAATGTATGCACTCTCTTCGGTTCCGTGTTTTCTTCTATTATTTCCCCACAAATCAATGCATCTTATGGTACTCTTGTTTTTACCTCACTCTCAACCATGTTTTTCTTCTTAATGTCTACTTATATTGAGAACAAGTCTTTATTGTTATTCTTTTTATGCTGTGTCGGGGTTTCAGATGGTGGTATCACTTCAACTTTTTTAGGGATGAAGAAATATATGTATCCATCAGAAAATAGGGCAAGACTTCTTGGTGTAATCAAATTTGTGACTTCTCTTGTATCCTCAATTGTACTAATATATACAAAGAAAATAGATCCAAGTATTGTGCTTATAATATCTTCAGTATTATGTGCAATGTGCTCCATAGTAGCTATTATAATGATTAACATCAAGCCAACTAAAGTAACTCACAAAAAAGAAGAGTAAATAGATAGTTCTTTCATGACCATATGGATCCAATTCTGTTTTTTGTAGTTGCAGTTGGTGGGGGAATTGGTGCATTTTTGCGCCATTTAATAAGCATTTTGATGGAAAAATGCTACAAGAAAACATTTCCTCTTGCTGTTTTAGTTATTAACTGCTTGGGGTGTATGATTTTTGCAATAATCACCCATATTCCAAAAACAGCAAATATTTCGGAGAAAACCATTAGATTTGTAACAACTGGCTTCTGTGGTGGCTTTTCAACATGGTCTACCCTCCAATCACAAACAATTAAGCTCCATAAAGCTGGATCTCACTTCATTGCCGCTATGAACCTGGCAACTAACCACATTTTGGGGTACATTTTTGCAATTTTTGGTGCTTTTATAGGGAAAAAATTATAATACATTTAATAATACTCTTGAACATTAGAAGATCTAGGAGACATAATGATTGAACTCACTCTATTTCGAGGCCTAATCTCTTTAATCAGATGTGTTAACTCAGCTATATGTTCTTTATATATCTTTTTGGTTTCAAAGCATCTTTTGACTTCATTGATCTGTCTTTTAAGCTCTGAAGCAATCGATTCTGCTTTAGAAGCTCCTGTGCTCTCCTTTTCCTTTAAGTTTTTCAATAAATTCAACTTTTCATCATTCATATTCTCTAGTAACCTTGTTTTTTCTTTCCATGCCTTCATTTCATTATCCAGCTCTTGCTTACATTTCTTGATTGCTATTTCGTTATTTTTCCAATCTTCTTCATCTTTAAACTTCTGTGCTTGTACTTCATTGATCCTCTTTTCGAGTTCAATATTATCCTTTGTCAGGTGATGATTATTCCTTTTTAGTTTTTTGATCTTTCTTTCCCTTTCTTCTGCAAGATTATTAAGTTCTTCAATTTGCCTCTCACAAATAGATATAGAGGATAGTTTTTCTTTTTCGATAATAATAGACTCATTAATCATTTTGATCCTTTCATCAATCATATTCATCTCATTGTTCTTTTTAATGTTGATTCTATTTTTTTCTTCAAGCTCTTTAGAGGCATATTCAATCATTTCTTTATGTTTTTCTTGCTTATTTTTAATACTCTCTTCATTATCTCTGATAATTTGCTTAATTGCTTTTTCTCTTGAAGATATTTCGAATCTGGCCCTTCTTTGCATGTTTCTAAGTGCATCAGCTAACTCTTCATTTATTTTATATTGCTTGGAAAGCTCTTCTCGTATTCTTGTGATACTCTGTATGTGCTTTGATAAAGAATCATTAATGGATCGGGCAGTAGCCTCTCTCATTTGCTTGGCAAGTGAGTAAACAGATACAATACTCTGCTGCGTATCATCAAATCTGTTAATTAACTTTTGTTTTTGCTCATCATTCTCTTGTTGGTTTTTCTTTTTCAAATCCAGAATGCTGTTTTTTCGTTTTTCATATATCTCCCTCGTGGTTTCCAATTCAGACTTAGATTTATTTAGATTAATCATTGTATTTTCCTCCTCTTGTGATAATTCTTTAATCTTATTCTCAATTTGCGAAATCCGTATTTCTATTCGTTTTTCATTTTCTTTAATCTTCTGCGCATCAGATTTCGAAACATCAACTTTTTTTTTAGATTGAGAAAGCCCTTCTTTAAGTTGCCTGATAGCAATATCTCTTTGAGATAAGAGTTTCATATTGTTTTCGAGATCCGAAACAATTATATCTATCTTTTTTTGTGTCTCTTCTATTTCTTTTGCTTTACTTTTAAACTCTGATTGGAGAAGCTCAATAACATTCATTATGTACGTTTACTAAAAACCAATTTCCAAATCTATTCTTTGTGGTTCTTGTTTAAGATACCCAAAGTATTTCTTATTTGATGAATATGGTTCAATATTGAAGTTTTCGTAAGATTTCAACAATATTGAAATAACCTTGTTTCCGGAAGTCATCATATCATTCCAAATCTCTTTGTTAATTGGCAGTATTGGCAATAAATATTGCAAATACTTCTTGTCGTTTATGGTTAAATTATTATTTAACGCCTGAAGCTTTTCAGAAATATGCTTCCAAAGTGTTTCTGGCGTTTCAATCAGATTAATACTAATGGGCTGAGGTTCTTGTGAAGATGCGGCTAATAGCATTCGAAGAATTTCTTCGGATTCAGGAAGGTTGATTGAGGATAAAAACTCAGCCATCATTGAAAAAACATCAGCACCTTGACTGAATTCAGAATTTGAAAGAAGAGAAGCAATAAAAGCTAAAACAGACTTTTGGAAATATGGGAATTTTGAACGAGACATATTAATCAAATGTGGCGATACTTCAATAAGCTTTCTTGGGATTTTTCTAATCAAATAGTCAGATAAAGAGGTAAAGAATGAATAGTATGGGGTTTTCATTGACTCCATAATTTCATTATGCATATAGTTAGATATTTCGGAGTTAATGAGTCCACTTTTCGCCATTTGGAGAGCAGTTTGAATAATATTGATTATATCATCATCTTTCAATGCTGAAGAGTATGGTTCGATATTATAATATGCCGCATAGGCAATAAATATTCTTGGAAGATAAAGCAAAAAAACTGAATGAATCAAATCTGATTGGTGCTTCTTCAGGGGGGTTTTCATTACGAAAAATGAGAGAAATGCACAATCCACATATGCCATTTGAGGATTATTAGCAGAAATCTCAGCTAATGCACGATAAAACAAATGAACATCTTCTTCCTGAGGCTTTCCATCCTTTATATACTTTGCAACGATAGTAACAGATTGATAAACAATTGATTGGGATTCAAAATATGTAACAAAACATATGGAAGTAAGGAATATCTTTCTGAACAAAGGTTCGAATTTGTGATTCATCGAATACTTATCAATAATATTATTCAAACACTGAAGAAGTATAATCAAATACTCTTTTGATGGTAATGTTTCTTTGCAATTTGTTAGAATCTTGATGTTATTAAGAATTCCATCTAATACTAGTTCATTAAAAGGCTTACAAATTATTGAAAAAACAATAGTGGATTTCTTGGCTATTATTAGATCTCCACATCCACAAGCCCACTTAATAGCCTCCTGGCCCCACTTTTTAACAACATTTTTAGTGCTTTTTTGATTCTTCAAAAACCCAACTATTTCAACAATTTTGCTTGGAATATTATTAGTGGTAGATGTTGGGGAACTATTCCATTTCATCATGACATTCATTCGAAAACACTCTATAATTTGGTAAGGTAAACACATTGAATCAAGAAGTAAAAACAATAAATCATGTGCAACTCTTCCTATTTCATCACAATAAATAAATAAATACTGCATTAACACATGTGAAAAATGAAGCATGTAACTTGGATCAATTTGTGCAATCTGTGATAAAACAATAACCGAAAGCTTTTCCACAAAAGAAACTGCGATTACAGGGCACACCTGAGGCAAAGAAGAGGCAAATGAATAGTGAGAGAAACACCAATACTGAAAAGATAATCGCGAGCATAAAAGGGCAACGATCTCACCATAAGTATTTTTGTTGAAAGATAAAATAATATCTTTCATAATCTCAATACTAGTTTCACTTACATCATCAAGTAGTACATTAAGAACACGTACTATTGAATATTTACTATTCGATATCTGAGTCCAAATTCCTAAATAATCCATCAAAATATTATTGGGAATCCTATCGGAAACAAGTATTAAATTGTGTATTAGATTATATGGGGTATAATGAGCAAATGCAAGGGGAACAATTGAGATACTATCGTAATCAGGGAATAAATCTAAAGATCCGACAAAAGCACTCACAATACCAATAATAGCTTTTTGATTGTAATTATATATGAAAGATTTTTCGTGTTCTCCAATATATAATGAGAACATAAAACGCAATACCGACTCTGAAAGCTCTGGAATTTGTATGGAAACTTCAGAAGCAATATCTCTAATAATTAAATAACTGATAGAGGTGATTGAAGACCCTAATAAAGGGCTAAATTTGAAAATGGCGTTAAAGGATTCTTTATATGACCTTGTCTCATTTTTTTGCATGACCATTACAATAAAAGGAACCAAACGTAATAACAATCCAAATGCGATAGATCTTATTGAATAATCATTTGATGCTAAGAAAACTAATGCCAAAGAAATAATTTTCCTAGAGTTTGTTACTACGAAATTATTAAATTTTGTCTCATAATCTGACATGTTTTCACCATTGAAAGAAAAGCTTTCATCAATAATAATCTTATCTCTCTTTGAATTAAGCATGTGATTGCAGGTATCATTGATTAAAGATTTTGAAGAACCACAATATGAAGATGTATCGTTTACAAGCAGTCTATATATACCTTTCAAAACAATATTTGCATTGTTTTCATTACCCTTTAAACAAAAATCAAACAAATTATCTGCATAACTTTGGTCCATGCGACGAAGAACATAGTTAATCGTAGGCCAACCATTTTCTTCACACCAAATAATAGATTTATGCACTAGTGACAATACCTTACCCACACAATTTGGGGATAGTACAGAAGAATATAAAACCCCAACAACTCTATAGGCATAATTTTGGATATAATCAGGGATTTGGGTATTTTGAATTAAACATAAGGCAAAGTCTCGAATTGATTCACAATAATTTTGAGCATTGGATAGGAATAACGATGGCTCAGATGTTCTAAAAACTCCATACTTACTCATTCCAGTATCAACTACTAAAGAGTTAAAAAATGAGCAACACATTTTCAAGTATGACTCAACAAGAGGATATAAATCTTTTTGGATCTGCTTTGTGCCACAGAAATCTTTCATGTAATTAACCGTTTCAATAAAGACACTCTTTATTTTAAGGTTAGACATAATAATATAATATGAATCTGGAGAAGAATAAAGAAAATATTGAATATTGAAAACATACTCAAGAGTTTGCTGGTTAGTTTTCAAGTCATTAAAATTATCAAAAAACTTATCAAAAATCGGACTCAGTGAAAATATTCCTGGAAATCTATAACAATTATATACTAAGGCGTTCCACCGATTATTATTGCCAAATTTTAATAAACTTTGAAACAATGAAGCTGTTTTTTCATGATTATTATCCCTAATTATATTAGTCCCCTTTTTATCTAGCTTGTCAGTACAATCATAAGGTAATAAAGATAAACCACTAATCTGAAAATTTTTAATTGAATCATAAACATCGTTGTCAACTCCGCGATACATAGCAAGTAGTATAACAAATAAATTAATAACAAAATTATTATCATCGTCTTTGTTTTCATAAAAAAACTTGCCATTCATTTGTTCAAGAATACTGACAATCAAAGAAATAAAATTACAAACAGTTTGTTCATTTCCTTCATATAGCCATAATTGAGAAACCTGCGATAGGTAAATTCTAAATAAATACTCACAACAGGAAAATGACACTTTTTGAAAGCCTAAACCATAATCTTTTATCTGAGGATCCTTAAAAACTTTGTTATTCTGATATTGGGCAACAAAGTAATTGAACGAGTTCCTTAAATATTTATTATTCATTAATTGAAATTCAATAATAGGTTGACATGAATACTTCTCAATCAATCCAAATATTTCAAATATTTGATATCGAATCTGAGGACTTGGATAGCAAATAAGCACTAGTATGGTTGGAACCATGACTCTAAGCAAATCATCTAAATCACATTTCGAACATTTAAGGGAAAGAGACATCGAAAGCAAAGTTCTTAAAATTAAAAGTATAAAGAATAAATGAGATGCCACTTTGGTGACTTGAAGCCATGACGAAATCATATTAAGGATAGAAATCCTATATTTAATGTTAATAGTATAAAAATAAGCAACAGCATTAATGGTATAATTAGATATGGCAAAACTACTGCTAAGAATACATTTGAGCAACCCATATTTAATATTATCATTAATAAAGTCAGAGTGATCAAGTAAAGTCATTAAACTCCTAATATATGAAATGTAATACTGCTCGACTTCAGTCAAGTTGATAACACTCATTGTAATAAGGGTGAACCATTCCATTTTATCCAAAGGAAACTCTTTATCATCAATAATATAAGACTTTTTTTGAGAATCCATTTCAAAACCATGATTAAAGATTTGAGAAATGTTGGAAAACAATGGTAGGTGGAACTCGGGAGGACTATTCAAATTTTCAAGCACAAAACAATAAGGCTGTTTAAGGGTTTCTGATAATCCAGGTATACTTGGAAAAAGAGAGATCGAATGACTTTTAATCCCTAATGCTACTGCTTTATACGATTTTTCGAGTTCAATTTTTCTAATTTCAGATGTGTTTGACATCCACTCAATGAACTGATATTCTGGGTCTAAAAGCTTGGAAAAACATTCTGACAACACTATGCAAGGCAAATAGCATTCATTCTTAGAAAAAATTGGAACAATTTTGGTAGAAAAAAATTTAAAATCTCTAGCGGCAAAATTAGCGAAAATATCGGATAATATACTTATATTTCTCCAAAACTCTATAGAATCTAACGGTTGCATTATCCTTTTTTCGGGATTTACAAAAAATATTGAGTCAACAGATATACCCGAAGGAAGGTTGTCATTAATAAAGCTCAAGTCAATTCCTTTTGCATTACATTTCTTGATATTCCCCCATTCCCAAAAAGCTAATGTTTTTGAAAAAGAATTCCCTCTAAGAATCTCAAGAAGAGCTGTCAACACAACCGTTGCCCTATGCTTTTTCATTGCTTTTTCGATTAACATTTGAATAAAATCTTTATATATGACCCGATCAGCATTTCCATCTCTCACAAGAATAATTGCACATAATTTATACATATACTTGCTCGAATCTTTTTTACTGCACCTACCGTGAGCAAATCCAAATATTTTCTGTGTGATATCTTCTATATCATTTGTTATTTGTTTAATTTGAGAGTACATATTGCACATGATTATCCCCCATGCTTCTATAATCCTTGATGATTGAGATTTTTGAGCTAAGTCATAGAGAATACTAAAATAGCCCTTAATTTCATCTAAGAATTTCATATCCAGCCTTATATACTTATAAACAGTTAGAGCTCTAATCACGGAAGTTTCTTTCGATTCTGTCTTGACCCCAGGATCCAATACCCCCTTAAAATTGTTCAGAATATGAGTTGGAATTTGAGAAGATATAAAACTAAAAACGACAGCATACTGATTGATGATTTGTTTCATGATACTTTCATACTCTTTTTGGCTTGGAAGATCATGTATTTTCCCGATCATGGTTATGAATGGGGAGTAATCATCGAGGTTACTGTCAAAGCTCAGTAATTGAGCAGTACAGTCACAAAAGAATAAAACACAAAAACAATCAAACATGGAAACCCGATCAATAGGGAGAGATATTAATCGCTTTAGGGAATTATAAAGAATATTTGGTTGGGTAAATGGAAGAATCGAAAAAAGAAAACTAATTGTTGTCTTTGGACATACTTTTCCATTAATAACCATCATTTCAACAGCTTCCTCATATCCTTCAAAATATCTGGGAAACTGGCCCTGATCAACAGTCGTTTTCGATATAAACAGTAATTGAAGCTTATTAGTATTTTTATCAACATTAAAATAACTCTTTAAAACATTAACCAGTTTTTGTTCAACAGAGGTATATATTGATTGGAGAATTTCTTGATCTTTTTTCCTTATCATGACAAAAATATAAAATTAACCGACTATAAAAAATTGATTACTCTATTTATCGTTTTCTTCGTCAGAAGAACCTGGGATTTCGGCTGGTGCTTCTCCAATAATGGCAGCAGCTTCTTCGTCTGCTAATTTTTCTTTCACTTCATCTTCTGGTATTGGTTCCTCATCTTCTTTGTTAAACTCTAATGCTACAGAAAGCTTACCAAGATCTGTGGGAACAACTTTAACAACAGCTTTCTGTGGTTTGAGAAGGCCTGTTTCTGAGTTAACAGTAACAAACCAGGGTATTTTACCTCTTTGGAAGTCTGTGATGATTTTTAAGGCCGCAGCATGCTTATCTGGATTATTTCCTTTAGTAATCCTTCCAAATCTTATAGCAACTTTTTCCAAAAGATCATCATTTGAATTCCAGTCATCAATATTATATGTCCTCTTAATATATTCTGGTCTCACTCTGGATGTTATATATTCAACATAGTGCTCCGGTTCTTTAACTCTCTCTGTTCTTGTAACTCCTTTCATTACTCTTTCAGCATCTGTAATGTCATCAGGATAGACATGTCCTGGGCAGTCTATCAGATATATCTTTTTAGTCATTGAGATGTATCTCCAGACTTTTGTTTCTCCTGGGATTGGGGCAACAGGGCAAACTTCTTTCCTTTGACATGAATTGATTACTGAGCTCTTTCCAACATTTGGATATCCAACAAAACCAACGCATAAGTGAGCCCTTTCTGGATGCAACCTCTGAAATTGTTTTAATAGTGCAGTGAGGTTGTCAACTCCAAAGCAATTAGTGATTGATGCTCGAAATGCAAGCGTGGGCCTTTCTCTTGATAACCGACGAACAGCCTTTTCAACAACCCATCTTGGAACAAGATCGCATTTGTTAATTAAGAAAATTAAATGCTTGTGTGGGCATTCCCTGGCAACAAACTCCTCTAATCTCTTTGACCTAGTTCCCATTGGATCACGAGAATCAAGGACTTCAATAATAACATCGGATGAGTCAATGACCTTATAAACTTCTCCCATTACACGCTTGGTTTGCCCCATATCAACATCACCAGTATCCCTTTCATCTTCAGCAGCAAGTTTTTTGGCAGTTTTTTTAGTTTCAAAATCAACTTCTTCATTTTTGGCTTCATCAATCAAAGATTTGAGATCAAAAGCAGGGAGGTTTGGTTTGTTTCTCTGTGCTTTCTTTCCAAATGTATTTTTGAATGATTCTGCCTTCAAAAGATTAAACTTCTTGTCTTCATTTGTATCCTCAACAAGAGAATTTGGTAGCTTCCTTCTATGCAAAACTACAGTGAATGGATCTTCTTTGACTTCTTTGTATGCATTTTGATACTCTGCAAGTTCATCTTGAGTGATTGTTCTGGTATTTCCGAACCATTTCCTATCAGGGGCAATTTTAGCATCTGGCCTTTCATGTGAAAGTTTTCCAGATGACTTATACATCTTTAACAACTTTTCCTTTTTAGCTGTTCGAGTGAAATACCGATTCTTCTCTTTTACTGCAACTTTGGGGTCTCTTGGTTGGGTTGACATAATGCTGGACCACAGAGAACGATATACGATAATTTTGTAAATAATGTTTATTGCTTATGCTTCTTGATCACCTCAATGAACAAATCCCTTGTAAGAAAGTTGGGTAGTTTTGTACCGCATTGCATTTTCATTGATGCAAACACAAGTTCTGTACTATATCCATGTGATGCTTTAAGGGATAAATTGGATTCTGTCCCATTAACAACTGAACATACAACATTATTGATTTGGGTTTTCATCATCACTCTTGTTCCAGCTTTCAAAGAAAACATTCCATTTTCAAGTATGACAGTGACAGGGTCTCCTACAGATAATTTTGCTTCAAATATAGCCTTTGTTCTTCTAAGAGAATTCGCAAACTTAACAATTGATGAATTGGGCATAATGTGAACTGGTTCAGAAAGATTTGTGGTTGAGCATTCTTCAGAAAACTCAGACACTGTGTCAACTGTTACAACTGCACGAATTTTCATATCAACATCCATGTTATGTGGTCTATAAGAGGGAGAGCTGGAAATCAATTCCCATTCACCAATTCTATTCATCCTTTCCCAATTGATTTGAGTATCAGTAATTGGCGGTCCACTATATTGATAATCAACTGTTAGTGTTGTACCAACTATATATTGCTCATGATCAGATTTAACAACAGGGGAAATGATCTCTGGAGTAAATAATTCTTCCATTGTTTTTGATAAATAAACAATTGATCTCGATCCATACTCACCATTTGGTCCTAATGCTTGTAATCTGCAGAATGGAATATAATCAAAATCATCTCCGGATATTGGCCTTGAAGGATCTGTTAAATCTGTCATATGTTCAACTCCATCAATGTTATATCCCCAACAATAAGCAACAGAGCCTGGCTTGTCATTTGTTTCAATTACACATGTGAAATTACGATATTCATCATCAACAATGATAGATGCTTTTTGAATATCAACAATCTCGATTTTGGGAGGCAATGGCAATAAAACTTCATTTGATTCGACTGGTGTACCAATTTCGCACTCTTTATTGATTGGAAGGTAAGAAATCTTAAAGAAATAGCCTCCATATGATTTTTGGTCGATTTCAAGCCATTTCTTGTCAGATTTCTTCACATCTTTGAATACACTGTCGTTTGGGGCCCTGGCCTTCCAAATTATAACAGAATTACCCTCAATACCACCAATATATTCTCCTTTAACGATTAGTCTCTTAATTGGATTATCTTTGTTAATAGGAAGCTTAGATTCATCAATAAGTAATTCAACATTACTGACTTGAGGCTCTAATGCTTCAACTTTTGGCAATGTACATTCAGTAATTGAATTACCAGTTAAACGATCAATAACTTTAACGAAAAACACCTTCCCAATATCACTAGTTAGAGGGGTAAACACGAGACCTTCTCCTCTCACCTTGTTTTTTTCAGTCCATCTTATTACATATCTCTTACTAATATCATCATTTATCATAATGCACGGCGAACTTGGTATTTCACCAACTCCAAATTTGATAATGGCAATTTGGGTTAATTCATAAACAGAATCAGGGGGTGATAATTGAAGAGGCGGCTTGATTTCATTGATTACGGAATCTGTGCATAAATAATACGGATCGGATGTAATAGTCTCTCCTTTCTTCCCATCAATCGAACAAGGAGTTATACATGCTGTATAGTATGATCCGCTATCAGCCATTCCAATATGAAGGCTTTTTCCAAATCCAGCAACGCTAATACCATCTTTTCCTTTCCTATTCCATTGAACAATTGACCTCCCTTCAATTCCACCGGAATATTCATATGATAGAGATAAAAATGATGATCCAGGATCATATTTCACATTCAAATCTTTGGCAACAGGATCACATGCTTCTATTTGTCCAACAATAACGAAAAAAGTCTCTGTGAACAATACCACAATTCCTTTTATGAATTCACCAGGTGCGGTAAATGTTTTGGAAACTTGCATACTATGAAGAGAGTTTCCATGGACAACAACCCATTCACATGGAATTCTCACGATGAGAGTTTCGCCTTCTTTGATTTGGAAAAGATTCTTAGATTGAGGTTCTTCAATAAATGACATTTGAAGTTTACCGCTTTTTGTTTTCTTATGAAACTCAAGAAATCTTTCTTCTAGAACATTTGTATCAGCTGCTACACCGCTCATTTCAAATCGAGCCTCAACAGCGCTACCAATTGCTCCGTCGCTACGGACAGGAATCATTTTACAAGTAACAATCTTCTTTTTGTCATTTGATGTTGGAACAACTACAGGCCTGAGTTGAGGCCCTGAAGGACCGATATTCCATTCATATCTACATGATCCCTGAATACCTCCATTATATTCCGCAATAGCAAATAAAGGGGATCCAATAGATCCATTACCAAGAATTTTTGGATTCCTAAAAGATGGAGTCGATGGTTGTACTCTTTCAGAGCTTGTGAGCATGAGCTTTGGTCCTTCGCCTTCTGTCAAGCAAACTGCTCTAATCACACATCCTATGTCAAAAACAGAAAGATGATACTTCATTTCTCTATCCTCTAATGTGGTAACATTCTCCCATTCACCATGCCTAGCACTTCGCAAAATTTTAATGCCTTTGAATGTACTCTTGCATCCTCGAGTACTAACATTGAAAGAAATCTCATTATTCTCAATAAGCTGCCCCTGAAGACTTAATGAACTGAATCTTAAATCTGCAGGACTAATTGCTTCAGTCATAATTATTGTGGGTTCAATAAAGGGATACAAACTAATCGAACAAACAACTACTCTGTCAACGCTTTCAGATGTTAATGGGAACACAAGAGAAGAGTCAAGAACAATTTCCTCTGATCCATGAAAACTCCATTTGATTTGAGAATAAAGAGGAGCTCGAACATTAATAATACTTCCTTCAATACAATCTCCTTGGATATCACAATTGAAATGGTGATGAAGATCAAATTCAGGGATAATGAAGGTCCTGTTCCTTTCTTCAATGCTCTTTATCCCACTTTTTTGATTATCCTTTTCTTTGCCCTTTGTAACGCATCTAATTGGATAATTAAGGTGAGAAAAATATGTTTTTGCATTATGATCAATGTTTTTCCAACAAAAATTCTCATCAAGGACAGACCATGAGTAAACTCTTGATTCAAATAGTATGCTAATCTTCGTTGGATTGCCATTTTCTATGCTAATGTTATTGGCATTGCTGTCTACTCTAAGAAACTCATTTGCTCTCTGAAGACATAATTCTTCATCGTCATCCAGTTCAGGACCAAATCCTTGCCTCAATGCATAAGTTATAATAGACGAGTATCTAAAGCTATCTTTGATCTCTTCTTCACTAACGGCTGTTCCGTTGAGCATCTGAATATGGTAAGATCGAAAAGCGACAAGTATAGATCTTCGACTAAAGGAAAAAGAGTTTCCTCTCATGTCTAAAATTCTTAGATTTGGAAACTGAATCAATCCCTGGAAATTGGTAATTTCACATTTTGGAAACCGAAGTATTCTAGCCATTGGATCTAATTCTCCATATTTAAATCCATTTGATAGTGGTTTATTTGGAGTCTTTTTTGTAGGTGTCATTGAAGGCTTATTATATGTGCTCCTTAATGGTGTTATACTCATATAATTCTAAACTGTCGCAAATAAACATCAGAAATCAGTTTTTTAAGATAGTATCAAGTGGGCAACGGAATCCTCTGTAGTTTGTGAAGGAGCTGTTTTGAGCATTCTACGGATAGCTGCATCGGAGCTCTTTAATTTTTTATACTCTATACCTAATTTAGATATTGCTGTCTTTAGAATTCTATCACTTGCTTCAGTATTATTTACCACATATTCACTAAACTCTTTCGCGAATGCAGCAAAAACTTGAGATCTCTCTTGCTGGAAGTTTGCTCTCTCTTTGTTTATACAGTCTATTTTCTTTTCTTCTGCTTTGATCAAATCTGCTTTATGGTTTGTTTCTAATATGGCTTTTTCCCTATGATACTCTTCTTCAGTGGAATTATTCCGATACTCCAGCTGACTTTTTTCATTCTTTAATTGTGAAAGCTGTTGCTTGAGATCCTTAATGTTCTTTTCTAAAACATTTATTTCATTTTGAGAATTGGAAATCATAACCCTATATTCGCTAGATTTCTCTTTCATTGTTTCAGACAATTTTTCCAGTTCTTTAACAAGCATCTCCTTTTCATTCGAGTATTTGGTGTTTAAAAAGCCTATTGTTGATTCGTATTCAGCTTTCATTTGCTTATTTTCATTTTCTAAAGCAATATTTTTTTCTTTTGATATTGCATAGTTATTATTCGCCTCAAGAAGCTCTCTTTCTAAAACATTAATCTTTTGTTTTGATACTTCATTAACTTGAAGACAAGCAGACAGTTCTTCATTATATGATGTAGTAATAGCAGATATTTCATTTTTGGCATTCATTGTAGACTGTTCATTTTCTTCAAGCAATCTAGATTCGTTTTCTTCATGAATCATTTTTATATCTTTTAACTCACCATTGAGCTTTGATATTCTCTTTTTCAGTTTAGAAACTTCTTCCTCGTACTTCTTTATTGTGTTTTGATTATCAAATATTTGGGTTTCCATTTGATTTTTGCTTGAAACATGGTCTTTTTCCATCACCGAAATTTTTACCAATAGTTCTCCTATTGAACCTTTTAATTCAATTGAATTTTTTTTCATTTTTTCAATTCTAGAGCGGAGGTCATTTAACAATTTTTGTATATATAATGGAAGTGAAATGCTTTGGGTTTTAGAATAAGAAGTAACTTCTTCTATTCTTTTTACAGTTTCCAAGAGACTATCATTCTTCCTTCTGTTCTCATCATTATTCTTTTTAATACTAATTATTAAGCTAATAAGTGATTCTCGAACACATTCTTCTGCAAAATCACGAATATTCAAAGGTTGGCCAGATATTCCAATAGAAATATCTAATAAAAACTGATTGAAAACATAAAGAATATGGTCAATTTGTTCTTTCTCACCATTATTGGTTTCAATAATCGAATTTATTTGGTTGATATAATAATCCCTAATAATACCAAATATTGTTTGAATTTTTGATGAAGGTTGAAGACTATCATTATTACCAATCATTTCGATCTTTGATGAAAGTTGATTGCCAAAATCGTCAAATCTCCAGCAATTAGGAGGAAGAATATCTGATTCTTTCAGAGGAACATTTGCTTCAATTTGAGAATTAAGTTCTTGATTCTTTTTAATCAAATTTTGAACATCTGATTCCTTTTTTTCAATAATGTCTTGCTTTGAATATATATCTTCTTTCAGTTCATTAATTACTGAGTTCAATTTAGAAATCTCAAGATTAGCTTCATTCATTTGCTTTTTAAGCAATTCAATTGTTCTATTAGATTGAGAAATATGAGATTTCAAAGATAATCGCTCTTGGTTTACCAATTGATCAGAATTTTTGGAACTCTCTCTTGAATTGCACACATGCCTTAATGTCTCGGCGTCAGACAATGCTTCTTTCTTTAAAAGTTCACATGTCTCAATCTCGGTTTTTAGATTGTTAACCATGAGATTAAGTCCATTATTCTCTTTGCCTAACAAATTCACCCTATTTATAAGCTCCTCGTTCTTCTTTTCAATTTTGGCCAATTGTTCAACAAGGCTTGTGTTTCTTTTTGTCATCAAATCAATGATTTGTTCATTGTTTTTGTTTTCGTTCAAAGTACCAGATATCATGGATTCTTTTTTAATATTTCTACCATTTAAAGAATCATTTGAAATACTAGTTTTTGAGAATAAGGGGAGATTTGATTCGGTAAATGATGTTTCAAAGCTCTTTTTCTGTCTAATGATCTCTGTTTTGAGTCCTTCTGCTTTTATTTCCAAAGATTTCAGTTGGGATTTTAGGGTTGCCTCTGAATTCTCTTTCTCTTCTAAAAGAATTCGATTCTTTAATTTTAATCCTTCGATTTCATTTTTATATAATTTTTCACTATTTTCGTATTGATTCTTCATCTCTCCCATTTCACTCTCCAATTCATTACATCTAATACTTATTTGCTTCAATTTAGATTTATATTTCTTATTCTTCTTTTCTAAAGGGAGATCTTTGGTATAAGAATTTGGTATTGTTGATTCTTTTTCGGCAAGAGAATGAGAATTCAAAAACTGAAACAAACACTCATCATTATCGAACTTTTGTCCAAAAAAGAATGATGCACTTTCAATAATTGTATCAAATCTTGAGATTGCAGTTTTGTATGCGGTTTCTAAACTTGAATTTTTCGAAATAAGATCATTATTAATCTGATTTGTATAATTCTGATGTTCTTCATGCGTTTTCTTATAATTATCCATTTCTTTCTTAAATTTATCTTCAATTTTTGCGATTTCGGACAGATATTGCGATCTTTCATCAGTTATCTGTTTCTCAAGATCAGTAACCCTTTTTTGACAAGCCATTACAGTCTGATTTGAACTTTCAACAGATAATTGAAGACTGTGATTGCTTTTAATCAATGACTTATTCTTTTCATGTTGAGAAGAGAGTTTATCAGATATCTGTGATACCTCTGATACTTGTTTTTTTAGTCCGAAGTTCTCTTTACTCAATAGCTCTATTTGTGCATTAAGTTGGCGGATTTCTTCTTTTAGGAATCCTGCTCCTTCATGATTAAGCTCTTCCATCATAATAAAAAATAATTTTCTGGAATGTTTAGAAACCTTCTAGTAGAAAATGAAGACTGTTTCCATTACTTCAGGATCTTGATCAGACATATTCACATTAAATGGGTGATTATTTGAGGTTCGATCTTGATCAATGGCTTCTTGGGATTTTTGTACAACTCCTTCCACTAATACTTTTAACTTTCCAATGGAAGACTTAAGATTTTTTTTATGTTTTATAAAACTTCCCACAGCTTTAAAGGTCACAAGATCTTTTTGAAATTCAATAAGCTCATTAAACAAATTTTTGAGTTTGTCTTTCGAAAAAGCGATTCTTGATTTTTGGGCTCTGAGATTACTGTTTGTTGTTTTGATAAAAGAGTTGGTATTGATTAAGAAATCCTCTGTTTCTTGAATTTCATCACGATTAATTCTTTCACCTAGTATTTTTTGCGCCAAGGATTTCTGTTCTTCACTCAATTCATTTATATCATTCAATTGTTTGATGATATCATTCATCCAATATATAAACCTTTCCAATATACAGCATTTTGAGATAGAGGGCACAGGTATAAGGGAAGAAGCACTAGTTTTTAGCCGCTTTTCCGACCCAGCCTCTTTAATCGAATCCACATTTGATTCACTGTTCATTGAAATAGGGTTTTGGCCTGCTAGATAACCTCTAGGATTATTTGATCTAACACCAAAAACACAGGTAAAGCGTAAGCCATTGATACTGGAATTTGGTGTCTCCTCCATAATATAAATGAAGTGATAGGAATACCCAACGGTTGTTTATGTAAATAGTGAAAAGGTGACATTTTGTGATAATAAAAAAATTCTTTGAAATTTTTTAAGCAAAAGACATTTTTTGGAATGACTATATCAACCAAATAATTCAGTATGTTAAAGTGGGTGGATGGGGTTCATTATTAAATGTATCAAGAGAGATATTAAAAGAATTTAATGATATTTCCAAGTATTTTCATCAGAGTCCATTAAAAAACCTAATTGTTATTGTTATTAATAATGATGATTATTCTTTTAGTATGAGTGGATATTTTTCAAATGGGGATAATTTAAATCATAAATATGAATTCAAAAAGCTTGTAATTTCCTGGTAATTACCATAGGGATGTCAGTTGGGGTATGAAAAATCAATTTGGGGGACATTTTTTAAAAAAATGGGAGCCAAGTTTCTGACATAACAGATTTTTTGGAATGCTCTCCCCACTCACCATTAAAATAAAACAATTTTTTGTAATTTTTTTTATCTTTGAAATCCAATAATCACGGAGAAATACATACTTTTTGGATTGAACTTGAATCAAATCATTATCGTTTTCTTCAGAATTAGTTCCATAAAAAACGATTACTTTACCCCTCTAATTAAGGGACATTTACCCCCAACAATTCTGAACTTTTATTTATCAGTAAAATTTCTGTCCTTGAGTTTGACTTACAAAATTTCTCTTGAATAATAGATACAAGTTAACTTTGCTCAGTGCCCAAATATGGTTGGTTGATTTAGGATTCCTGTTTTATCATTCAAAAAATTAATTTTCTGAAATGTTTAGAGAATGAGGACAGTTTCAATTACATGAACATCTTGATCAAACAGATTCAAATTAAATGGTGGAGGAAAAACTGGCGTTACTTTTCTTATAAAGATGCTTATGTTTCTCTTAATGTTTTTTTTAACTTTTTGAAACATCTTTCCCCCAAAAGAATTATCTTTCACATCTTTTTTCAATTCTTCAAGTGTATCAATCAAAGATGGGTGAACTATAAAATCTCTTTTTCTGACAATTTCGTTTGTTACTACAAAGAATCTGTTCAAACAGTCAAAAAACTCCTCATGAGCATCAATATCATTATTGTATGGCTTATTCTTGTTGAAAATTCTTTCCACCAATAATTCTTGCTCAACACTCAATGTATTATGTATTCTCATTATGTCCAAAGACTTACCAAACCTATCCATGTTTCCATGCAATGTACAGCATTTTTGGATAACGAAATCACTTTTCTGATTTCCTCCATTGGGTTGGAAGAATCTAGAATTGGCTTCCGCTCTCCTTAATTCTGATCCATTGCACTCTGAACTCAGGCCTTGGTTGCACTGATTTCCCTCTGGGCTGTTTGTATTATATTCCAAACCATCCGTAAATGAGAAGCACTTTGTGCCTTTCATATAAGTGATATGATTAATCAATCAACGGCACTGATTCAATAAAATTTACGGTTTATAAATAATGTGGCAGTCAACTATTCAAATTTTAACGATCGTTTCTCTGAAAATTTGTGAAAATAAGTGTATTTGAAAGGTTATTTTTGCAGACACATTGTGGGAATTTAACTAAAAATATTGATTATAAATGGTGGTTCTGCTTTTATTAAGTTAGAAGTAAAAAACAGCTCCAATAATTAGAATTATTATGGAAAGAGATACAAATACTACCCTGAATGAGTTTTTACTTGAGCTTTTTCTCAAAAGGGTTCATTGAGTCTGTTTCATTGTCCTATAAAGCGTTTCTTCAAACGGGTTATTTATGGTATCCTCAAGAGTTATAATAGATATTTTTCTTTTGGTTTTTGATATGGTCTCATCTAATGTCACTCTATATTTGACTTCATTAATTCTTCTGATCTCATTGGAGTTTGATCAAATGTTCTCGATGGAGGAGGAATAATAATGAGAATCGGAATTGATAAGTTATTGTTTAATTAAAAGAATTATTTGTTTCTATTGAATAAACTGTTGATGTCGAAAAACGTGTTAATATATGATCAATGAGACACAGAATAGATAATTTTGATTATTTTGGAATATGCTGTTAAAGAACACTGAGTAGTTCATTTTCATCAAGTGAGATCCACCAATCACTCGGACAACCCCTCAATGACCAGATAATTTTGAAAATCTTGAGAAAAAGCAGTTAAATATGTCGTTTTCAACATTCTCATATGACCTTAATAGGAAATTATTTCCCCCCCCCCAAAAAAAAAACAGCTTCCCACATTATTTTATTAATTATTAGGAAAGATTCAATATCCAATTCTGGTTTATATAGCATTAACTTATCCTTAATTTTCAATTCTGATATGGATTGCTTTTGTCCTTTAGTTTTTTCGAAATAGTAAAGATTCAGAACTAAATATGAATAATGTGAAGAGATTCTTCAAAAAATAGATTTATATTATGATTATGTTCATGTGTTCTTTTCATAGGTTGAAAAATTGACATTTCTCTCCAAATAAACTATTGAAAACTTTGGGATTTTTCTGGTGGGGATGGAAAACAATATCATGAGGGATCAATGTTCAATTTTATCCAAAACGAAGTTGAATAGTTCTAAACAAATGAAAAAAAACGGGCACCATTGAAATGAATTGGTTGGTTATTATACCAATTCATATTTGAAGAATCCAAGCTTCTGTTTGGTTTCTCTTCCATCATTATGTCGAATTTTTGCTCATTCTAATCAGACTTTCTCTTTATCTTCTTTAGAACATTTCTTGATTGGATGTATGAAGCATCATGGAACTGGTGCAAAAATCCTTCTTAATAACATCAAATATCAAAAGCCTTCTGATCTATGAGCTGAACAGATTTCTCCATATCATGTCTATTGAAGACACAAATAATATCAATGATAGCACTATTCATGTTCTATCATCATTTGAGAGAGATTTTTCTTCTATGAGAGATGAAATCAAGAGACTAACAGAGTATAATCCACAAATTGTTATTGAAATGAACATGAGACCAGAGAACCAAGATAAAGTAATTCAAAGAATGGAATCATAGATTAATTATGCAAAAGCGAAAAATGGAGAGCTGAATAATAAGATTCTGGAAAAAAATACAATTATTAACGAAAAAACTAGTTTAATACAAGCTAAAGACTCAACTATTAACGAAAAGGTGAAATAAATCAAAGAATTTAAGGGAGAAGATGGTTACCTTTTTAAATCTGATCTGTTTTCAGGTATCTTTGATGGTTTATCTATGAAACTTGGTAGGAATTTGGCTGATTCTAGTAATGTTGATGTAACAGCATCTAGCATCTATAATGGAAATGGTCTTAAAAATTTTTTGAAGAATGATGGTAGTATCTGGTACAGCAAAGATCTCCCCAATTCATGGATTCTGTTTGATTTCAAAGAAAGAAAGGTATATATTACATCCTACTCTATGAATGATGGATATAGAGTCAAGTCATGGAAAGTTGAGGGATCAACAGATGGATCAACATTCGAAATCATTGATAACAAAGTAGATACTACTGATTTCCAGAATAGTAATATTGGTTTTAATGATCCTATTCATCAAAAGAACTTTCCTGTTCAATCTAATAACAAGTATTACAGGTACATAAGAATCACATCTACGAGTAAGAATTGGTACAACAATGATCAATTCCTTTTATATCGTGTTGAATTCTTTGGATTTGTTCAATCTGAGTAAAATCCTTTTTTACTATCTATAGATTTAGAGATGCTTCTACAAATATGTCAATCTTATTGTTTGAGAGCAACTTATTTGTGGATTTCTATCTCTATTTCAATATAATTGAGATCAGACTATCATTAATTTATGGTGATTTGGAGCTTCTTATCCATCATGGAGATGATAACAACAAAACTATTTAAAAACCAAAGAAATTTTATGATGAAACTATTGATAAAGAATTTTTTCTGGTTTTTCAAGTTTTTAGAAATCTATTGTGAATCACAATCTGTGATTAATCATTAGGGTGTTTTATAAAACCATTGATAAGGTTTGGGCTTTTGAACAATTTTTCCTTAATAAAAATTGTTTAAAAGGTGAAGAGTGGTCATTCATATCATTAATGATTATTCCAAATTAATGTTTCTTCTTTGAATATTGGATCATCATTAAAGAACAAAGGAATACTAATTTCGTTTGTTGTATCTTTTTTATCAATATTTTTAATCTCATGTTTTGATAATCCTGAATAATACCTGTTTTTGATGAAATTATAACTTGTTCCAGGAAAGAAAAGGAGTATTTTTGACCATTTTGTTCCATGGATATCAACTAAGCGCCTTAATTCTGTGTCATCATATATACTCCACTCTCTTTTTTGGCTATTCGGATCCAAATAGTTCACCCACCTATCTCTGCATTGCCTTGGAGACCTATTTGCTAAAAAGGAAGCAACTTTTTTCCATGACACAAATGGAAGACTAGCCATCACATTCATCAAAATCTGGTCTTCAAACGGGGTAAACTGCTTTCGACTATGTTTAGATCTTGTCTTCACAGTCAAGTCGCAAGATTCCATTCCCAAACCAGTGAAATATGTAAAAAAGATTGTGAGAGAATGATTGCTTTTCTATCAATTTTGTGAAGTTGGATCTCCTTCTCAATACATAATTTGATAACTGTCACCTATAAGAAATAATTGTTTACAATGTACTGTTCAAGCTGTGACAGAGTTAATATTTCCAATGGCTCTGACATATTAGAAATCTCGAAAAGCTATAACGAGAAGTATATTGGCATTTTAACAAGTAAGTCTTTTTATATAAGAGATCTAAAAAGCTCATCCTTGGTAGTTATTTCGCAGATTGATAGAGATCCATCCTCAATATCATTACACGGATATAACCATTGGTTTCAATGGATAAATTCTGATTTTGTAGCTATAGGCACTTTTACAGGATATATTGTATTTGGATCGTTGGATGATAACGGACAGATTTTATTGCTTTCCGAGTTAAATATAGGTAGAACCATTACATCATATGGTTCTGCTTATGGAGCACTTGTTATTTCCGATAATGAGAGCGCTTTATTTTTTATTGCCCCCAATGGTGAGATTAAATCCAAAATTTCTATAATTAAGGCCCCAAAAGACATAATTCGCAAGTTTTTGTTTGTGGAAAATCATGCAATTTTTCTTTTTTCGAATGGATTTGTTGGGATTTCTTTAATAAAGCAGTCTAGAATCATTGATTGTCAACCAATTGAACTTCAAATGCTATCTTTTCAGGATATATCTATGGTGAAGTATTCTAGGGGATATTGTTACTTTCTTTCTTTTACAGGGACTCTCATTCGCATGCCTCTGGTTTTGGATTCCCCTGAAATACATATTATCTGTGAGAATGTTATTATAACAGAGCCAACTAGAGATGGATGTTTTGTGGTATCTGTTTTATCTGATAATTATGTCTATATTTGGTCCACAAGGACAATGCAAGGTTCAAAAGCTAGATTACCTATTTCTGGAACCAGTTCGCCTCCATTTATTACTTCCGAAATTGACAATAGCAGTTTAAGATTCTTTTGTTCAACAATTTCTGAATGCTACTGTATTTCTCTCTCTGCTACATGCGCTATTAGGCCATCGCTAGTTTTTCATTCATCTTGCTCTGTCTACTCCCCATATGCAAAATGTTATATTCCTGCTCCATATGAATTATTAGAATGGGGTTTCCCTATTCAATACTCAGCAATTTCATCCAAAGGAGATACTATTGCGGTTGCTGGAAGAAGAGGATATGCCCTTTTTTCTGGAGATTCGAATACATGGAAGTTTGTTAAGCATACAAGTTATTTATGCCGGTTTTTGTGGTTTCAAAGCGATTTTTATTTAATGATATCTCTTGATTTCGATGATCCCGTTTACAAAATTGTTTTGATGGATAAGGATGATTTATCAATAATAAATGAGCTAACTCTTCAAGGAGTATTCATCTCGGCTGATTTTTGTGATGATTTTTTCATGGTGGCAACACATAGTGTCATTTCAATTTTTCAGATTGTTGATTCTGAGATAATTATTCAGCAAACATTTAATGTTATTCGGAAATTTGATCAAGCTGTGCTGATGAGCGACAAAAAGACAGTATTCATTTTGGAATCATCTTTTCGAGCACTTGTTTCGGTTAATTCTAATGAATCAATAATGGAGGGTGTGTCTGATATTCAAGCTTCAAGGAAAATTTCAATGTTGTTTTTAACATCACATAGAAAGAAATACGTATATTATAACGGAAAATACATCAGGTTTGATTCTAATTGTTTTCATTTCGAAACCTTGTATGGGTATTCAATATTGCCAGAGTATTGCATATCGAGTCATCCAGTACAGTATCATGAACTTTTAGTACAGCTTAATCGAGGCCTTTGTAACAATCCTGAATGGGTGTCACAGATAATCCTTGCTTATGCTCAACATCAAGGTATTCTTGAATGTGTGGTTAATTCAATAGTTGATTCCCTAAATAGGGGATATTTTGACAAGTTACTTCAAGCTCTACAACTAATACCTAGTGCAAAAAACCATTTTCTTGTTGTAGCACTATTCAAAGTTGATGATAATCATCAAGGTCTAATTAAATCAAATTTGCCTTCATACAAAGAGCTAATTGAGACATTCCCTATAATGAAAGATGATCTTCAAGCAATATATGAGTAAACTGTTTTTGTATGAACATAGTCGTTCAAAAACATGAGCGAAGTAATATCTAGTAAGCGAATCAAACACACACCAGCCCTTCTCACTATTATTGTTGATGGTGTTAATCTTATGAACCATCCTTTGGAGCCCCGATTATTGTTAAAAACTGATCATTTAGAGATTCAGAACCTTGATGTCAATCCAGAGACTTTGACTTCAGAAGAACTCTATAAAATTTTATGTTTTTTGCAAGGAACATCGTTAAATCTGAGTGGTAGACAAAAAGTTCTACTACGAACCATTGATAATAAATTGATTGGAATTGACCCTCGACTTAAGCCGCCACCAACATTCACACAGTTTTTAGACATGATGCATCGTTTTTCCGAAGATGATTTGGTTTATAATGTCGATGGAAATACAATTCTCATGAAATACGTGAAGAGTGATCTTGAGCAATCTTTGCCCCCAGGAGCTCCAAGGTATTGTGTTTTTATTGGAAATGAAACACCAGTTGATCCAAAGACTTTCATAGATGGTAATCCAATTGCAGTATACGTATCAATTGATCCAAAGAAAATAAGCAGTGATGAGCTTCTATTGAAGAAGTTCTGCTTATCAAATGATAAGCTCACCACAGAATCCACAATCTGGAGAGTTATAAAAGCCGTGGAATCCAAAGCAAATATATGGTAAATAGAAACATTTAATCATGATATACTCTTGAATAACATGAGACTCGAATCTATTACAGAATCTCAAATGAGCCTTCACTGCTAGTATCGTCAAGTTGAACTCCCATGAACAAATCACTATCAGAAGAGTCACTTTGCGAGAACTCTTGCAATAAATCTTCAATCGCTCTATGTGATGTGATTGCTCTAATGGTTTTATAATGACTTGGCATAACAACCTTGGCTACTGAAAGAAGTTCTTTTCTCATTTCAGGCCGGTGGGCCATACACAATTGGAAATCTACTCTTGATATCGACCAACCGCTAACAAATGTCGATGCGACAACAGTTTTATCTCTCTGTTTATCAACAAAAATCTCCACATCACCAAAAGAAATACCCCCTTCGCATGAAACCAAATCGGTATCTCCATAGTTATTTGTTACTTTCACTAGACCCGTCTTCAACAAAATCAACTCTGATTTGACTTCACCATTTTTGATAATCACATCACCGGGACAAAATGCCCTTGGAGTAAGGATACTTGCGATTCCAGCATTTAGACTCTCATTTACACCTTTAAAAAGCTCAATCTTTTTTAGATTTGATTTGCATTGATCAAGATTAATATGATTTCTGAGAGTCTCTGGTAAGTATCTGGCCATCTGTGATGGATCATCTGCACCTTTGCCCTCATTATATTTCATCTGGAAAAAATTAAGTGATTCAGCAATCAGCGATTCAGGTATCTTCTTAAAACTCAAAAAATCGAGAAACTCTTTAACCTTGTAGAGAAAATCGCCATCAATTGCATCAATAGCCAAAGAAACAAGCCTTGAAAGAATCATTATATTGGCAAACACTCCAATGCACTGGATAAAAATAACTACAATAGTCTCCTGAGAAGTTTGAGGAGTTAAATCGCCAAATCCGATACAAAGAACTGTGGTCATAACAAAATATATAGATGTAACATACAATTGAGGAGGAGTCAGTTCATCCCACCCCAAATAACCTATCCAACTATCTTTAATCCCTTCAAAGTAAGCACATAAATAAAAGAAACAGGCAAAGCAGTGAATAAAAAGAACTAGAACGACTGCAAGTGGAAACAGCGCAGAAATCCATGAATAGTATATCAAATTAGATTTAAAATTCTCATGAGCAATTAGAGCCCTGCGAATGCGAAAGAGCCCAGGAATTGAAAGAACTAAATACACGATCCAATTATCCACCATCACTCCTATCCAAGAAAAAGGAATTGCTCCAAGAGTATGGCAAACAATGGAAAATGTCCCATATTTCCTCTTAATCTTGGCTTTAGCATTGACTATAACCCCATGAGATATGTATGAAGTATTGAAAACTACATATAAATCTATAATAAACAATATGTCAGTGATCATAAAGGGAAAATAGGCACTAAATTTTATATCCCGTATGAATATGCTAATAAATGATGTCTCCATGATCGGTAAAAACGATACAAGATATATCAAATACTCCCAAAATCTTCTGACCGCCGAAAAATGAGAAAAGTTTTTATGGCCAAATCCAACTCTATAAACTGCCTGAAGCGAATTTTCAACAGGATCTGGGTCAAACATCGACAAATATCCCTTTTGATTCGGTTCTGTCATACAACCATTATCGTCGTCGTTGAAAAAAGGCGAATTTGTGTTAAAGGATAACCCGCGACGCCTCATTTTGCTTTACAAAAAGTGCAATTGTCATTAATGTATCGTGACTATAGTAGATTTGGAAATCATCCAATTTCGAAGAGTTCTAAATTCCGAAAGCATGCTGAAACTATTCTTAAAGCGTCTGGGGTACTAATTTTGAGAATTAAGAACAACGTAATTGAAGGATTGATTTGCCTTGAGGATAAAGAAGAAAAGGGTCCTACCTATAGTTTTATAGGTGGCCGTTATGATAACAAAGAAATGAATTCATTAATGGCCGCGATTTACAAATTTGGCATCGAGACAAATCATGCAGTGGAACCAAGTATAATTGAGAGAACCCTGGAGGAGTGCACATTTTTATGGATAAAATTCGGAAAGTATATGCTTCATGTGAAGATGATAGATGAGAGAAATCCTGAGATATGGAATATTGGCAGAATTTTTAAGCAATCACCTGAATCCAATACAATGAAGCTGGAATGGATTCCTATTGAAGATATTAAATCTGGAAGCAGCAATAAGTTTAGTGTGTATCCTCCTGGCAACTTTTTGAGTGAAGTTTTTCATTTCCACGGGTTCATCAATGCGTTGTATACAGTTTGTGGTAGAGATAGGTATTCACAGTAAAACGGCAATATCCCACGGGATATTTTTACAGCTACAAATGTTTTTTGTTGAAGCTCATAGTAAATCTTGGCCAAATGCCTGTTTTTTTGATTCTGAAAGCATGTCATATAATGGAACAATTCATTTTCGATATAATGATGTTGCAGCATGTTTGATTTTTATATCAGAACACTCTGATTTGTCTGTTTTGAGTAATATCTACGATTTTTCATCTGATCTACTGAGCCCCCCTATTAGGAATGTTAAAGGGTGTTGTATTGTAGATCTAATTTATTATTGCGAGTTTTCAATAATTGACGATCCTCCAAGAATTTGTTTTCATGATCCAGTGCAGGAATTCGGAATATCATTTAATTTTAAAACTAAAGAAGAGGCTTTGGATATACAGCAATTTCTTCGCTCATATCTCACCACCGAGATCCCAAACCTTCCTGGCTTTTTCCGAATTACTCGATTCTTGCCTTCTTTTGGTCCACAAATAACTAAATCCAGAAAAATGAGCTCCACACAACCAATTCAACTATCACCTGTATCGCATGATGAACTTAGAAATATTCTTACTCTGTTTCAACAATGTATAACTCCTGTCATTACCAACAAAAACCAAATTAGACCTTTAATGAACAACCTCGATATTAATTCAATGACATTAGGAGAATTAAAACAAGCAATTAGCAATCAAACTCTCCCCATTCCGATGTGCTTTGAGACATGGCTTAAGCTTTTATTTTTACCACAGCCTCATGAGTTTAAGGGGGAATTATTATCTAAGTATTTTTCAGTCAAGAGTCAATGGTCTACATTCACCAAAACTCAACTCTCCCGATCTGAGTCTTATAGAAAGTATATTTCTCAACTCACACTTCTGATTAAATCAGTTGATTTCCCCGAAGATTTAAAATCTGCGAATTCTGAGTTTCTTGAGCTTGTTGCATTTAATGTATTGATGACAATAGGTGAGATTGATAGGAATTATCATAAATATATGAAGTCCTTGCTAGACATACTGATTGTTATACTCAGGCTTATGAATCCTGTGTTTTCTTCAACAACAAATATAAAAATACAATCTGGTTATGAAATTGACCAACCAACATTTGAAGCAATTGCATTCTGGATGTTGCTTAAGTTAATGCTTCGTGGTGAATTATTAAGGATTCTTCCTTTGTCCTCAACATCGCCTTCTAGCATATTTGAGCCCCTAAACCAATACTTAACCAAATACTGCCCGCATTTCTACCAAATGCTATCATCAATGGGGTGCTTCGATCTTTCTGCTCTTGTGCCCCTGGTTTCGTCTCTCTTTATACCTAGCTTTTCTTATCATGATATATTATCGGTCCTGACTGCCGCTCTTTCTTCGAGGAATGTTCATGAATTCTTTTTGTGCATGGTGATTGTTTGTTTACTATTCAACAAAGAACCTATGCTAAACGATACATTCCCTGTTGTTACAGACTGGATTTCTTACATATGGAAATCAATTGATGAAAATGGCCTTGATTTCATCATCTCGGCCTCCCTTGTCTTCCTTAACAAGTCTCGAGAAATGATAGGGGCTGAAAAAGCGTGACACTTTTCAAAATCCAAATCCTAAACAACATTCATGGCGTGTTCGGGATATTGTCATAAAATCATATTTATTCTTAGCTGCTTGCAGTTTATACGTACTTTTTATTTTTAACGGCAGTTTCCGGATCCATTTCTATATTTAATATGTATTTTTAGTTTTTAACTCCAGGTCTCAAATGGTTTATGATGAAAGCATTTTCCCTGTTATTTTTTTATGGGATCCAACAGTGAAGAATTACAGAGTAGGAATAATGGTTCAAAGTGGATTCATATGTGTTTTTTGCATTCTTTGTGCAATTCACGAGGTATGTGCCTTAGCCTCAATTGTTTTTATACATTTTCTCGAGAAAAATATTGGGAGAACTATTGTTCACGCTTTGGTTGCTTTTTATACATTAGGCTTTTGCGGAGGATATGGAATGTACAATTCATCTTTGGAATTGATGATCGCATTAATATGCTTCATGTCATTCATTATAGAGGCATGGAATGGATCAAATATCAATTCTGAAATCGGAGCCGAATGAACTTCAACCTTGTTTCTTTTTTATTAACAGTAATAAAGCCATTATTGCTTCATTAACATTTGTACCGTTTTTAGCTGAAGAGAAGAAACACTTAATGTTCTTTTTTTTTGCAAAACTCTCTGCTTCATCTTTTGATACTTGGGGTGCTTCATCGCATTTGTTAGCAACAATGACGCAAACAGACCAATCTGCATTATATTTGGTACCTTCTTCAAACCATGATTGTAATTTTTCAAATGATTGCCTATTAGTGACGTCGAAAAACAATAAAAAGCCATTAGACTCTGGATAAAACTCATTTCTCACCTCAATATAAAGATCATCACCACTTAAATCCCAATAGTGAACATAGGTGGGCGATCCATCAACATCAAGACGCTGTGAATAATAATCTATTCCTGTAGTCGGTTTTGATAAGAGATTCTTCGAATTAGGATTCAAATATTTGGTGATAAAAGATGTTTTACCGGTATTAGAGTCCCCAAGGATTAAAACTTTCATTTTTCCTAGAGTCGGGAGCTGAAGATCAATTTTTCCTTTACTCATTAATAAACGTAATTTTTTATAACTAGTATTTCTTGAATGCACAATGGGTTCTAAGATGAACTTTGGTGTTTTTTCTTGAATGTAATAAAATTTTGGTCAGCAATGAAAGCCCTTTGCTCATCAAGAAATCCCTCTATAACAAATGAGCATGCGAATGAGTTAATTGTTTTCTCGTTTGAACTTTTGAAAGTACCAATTACAGAAACATGGTACCAATTAGAGTCCATTATTTGCTGAGAAGTGGATCCTTTAATTATAAATGTCTGGCCAGAAAAATCTTTCAAGAAATCCTTAATCTCTGAAAGGGTTGAATACAGTTTATTATCATAATTAACTTTTGAACCATCTCGATAAAAACTGATCAAAGTATTAATATCATTCTCAGTTAATTGTTCGAAATATGAACTGCGAATGAAAGTATCAATTCCAATAATATGTTGAGTCATTCGAATGATATATTTCCCAACTGCACGATTACTATGTAAATTCACACTTGTAGATTTTTAGAGGTAGTTGTTACTTGAAGCCTTTAGCATTATCCATATAGAAAACATTATCTGTTAAGAACTTTTGATAATTTTTTTTATATTGAAAAATGGGAAAGAGATACATTTGGCATATTAAAGAACTTGAGTCTTGGTACAATTTGATTGATGATTTTCATGGATAATATAATAACTGGGAGTCATTATTGTTTTATATATAAATCATTGATTCAGTCAATAGTATTATGAATGTGTGTGTTTACTGATCTGGATTTTCGTTGAAGAAAGCATCAAAGAATAGTTTGAACATTCTTTCAACTTCAGAACAAAAAAATTTCATACTTTGAATTCCAAAAGAAGAATCTGTTGATATTAAAGAATATCTGATCTGTGATGCAATCTTTGAATTGATCTCACACATTAATGATGTGAGATCTCTCTTTTGAGTCATCAAGAATCTTTTTGAATAAATAAAAATCGCTTTCGTTCGAAGTTTGATTGTGATAGTCCCAAATATTCTTTAGCAGAATTTGAAATGCAATTTTTCCTGATTCAATTTTTTGTTTCTTTCCTTCAATTAATATGTGATCATTAAGCGAAATAAAATCTTTGGGAATTTCTCGAAAATAGAGGTAATTATCATATTTGTTACAATATTCACGGATAATATTCATCTTTGCCCTTTTTCTTTCCCATTTCAAAAAGCAATTTCTAATTTTTATCTTATTCTTTTTTGAATATCTGTTCGAAGAGACAAAATCAAATAAGAATTTCTCTTCAAAAGGAAACAGAATTTCTATTTCTTCTTCAATCTTCCCAGAATAGTTTCCAAATACATTATGAATCCAAAAATCAATGATCTTTGTTCCTTTGAATACAATTTCACTATTTTCAATATTATCATTATCATCATAAAGAACCCCAAAATTACCAGCATTCATATCGGATAAATAGAAAATTCGTGTAATGAGATCAATTAGTGTGATATGATCTTTCAATACTTTTGAAGAAAGGATTAGAGTTCTCATTTCTATATTCTTTATGAAAATCTCTTCGAAATATGCAATATCAGAATATTTTGGTTCTCCTTTGATTTCTTCTGTAGCAATAAAGACTCCATAGAAAGACCATCAACAACAAGAAACTCTACTTTTGGGCCAATTCCAATACGATATAGTAGATTATATACGAGTAATTCACTTATAATCAAATGTTCCTGACTGTTCTTTGCCATTTCTACAATATCCACAAATTTTGGACGGGTTGGTGTTGCCATTAAAGCTTCTTTGTATTCGATACTATCCTCTACTTCTACATAGTATTTATAAAATCGGTGACATTTAATATAATACTTAGTCTCAATGATAGGGATGCCATTAGTTTTATTGGATATGGTATCATGAATGTTACTCTCGATGTTTGAGCTAAATACTTTATGTGGTATCCAATTTTTTTTTAATAATGTTCATAACAATGCTGCATCTCTATGAGTTGTATTTGTGGATGGAGTTGGATCAAGAACTACGAAAAAAAATTCTTTAACAAAGAATATGACCATATTTGTAAGAACCATTGAACAGTTTTCTCTTTCAATATTCATAATCAATCAGCGAACAATCATTTAGTATTCTGTCTAATGCACTTCTTAACAAGTTCAGTGAGGTCCTCACACGCTTTCTTGTTCTCACTCAGCTTCTTTAATGAATCTATGGCCATCTCTCTTCTTGGATCAAGTACATTCTTGATCTTAGAAAGTGTTAATTGTGACAATCCAGCTCTCTTGATAACAGGGTATGATTCTTCAACAATATTTAGCTTCTGATTGATTTCGCTAATATATAAAACAGCACTATCAATGAAAGTACATGATGCAGCATTCAAATTATTAATTGTGTCATATATGCTCTTTTGTAAGGATTTGAGCTGTTGTAGAATATCTGCAAAATATGCTAACAGTTCTCGGTTTTTGTTGGCATCTGAATTCTCAGAAGCATCACCCTCATTGCTGAAACACAAAATGTTCTCGATTTTTTCTCCAAGACCGTCTGATTTCTTCTTCAATTCTGTGTTTATGAAGTCGATAAACTGGTTTTTCTGTATTGTTGATCTGCTTTTGTTCTTGTTCATTAAATCAACTGTTTGCGATAGAAGAGATCTCCATATTTTAGAACTACTTTGAATAATTGGAGATAATTTAACTTTATCATCTTGCTCAAAAAGCCGGAATTGCTTTTTGAGTATCAGAAGGCGCTGTGAATCAAGATTCTTGGAGAACTCAAGAAGCTTTGGCATGAATACGGTAAATTTATAAAAAGTCTCCCTTATTTTGTTGAGTTTCTGAGATATTAGAATTCTATTCATTTCACCAACAAGCCGGAGTTCTTCAATAAGAACTTTCGTTGAACTCTCTATTGGTTTATACTGACCAAAAACTAAACTGAGATCCCTTGTTAATTGTTGGGGTTCTCTGACTTTAATTACAGAAGTCATTTCTTCAAATTGAGATCTCATTGATTCATCAAGTTCTTCCTTATTTATTGAGTTTTTTCTTGCTCCAGATAATAGAAGAAGAGTCATTGCAGCTGATGATTTTATCCTAAAAGCAATATCAAGAGGATATATAAGACTTTTGCTCTCCTTTGATAAGCAATAACAATCAGGATCAGCACCAAGAGATAATAACGTTGAAACGATGTTCATTTGTTGCTTTTTTAGAGCAGTGATTAATGGAGGAATAGCTGGTGGCAATGCAGAAAGTGGAGCTCCGTATTGAATTAAAAGTTTGAAAAAAGATGGTTTCACAGCCTTAGCAGCATAGGAAAGCAGTGTTTGGTCTTTAAAAAGAAGAGAAGCATCAGCACCATTTTCAAGTAGAACTTTCGCAAATTCTGGCAAGTTTTCAGTAACAGAAGCAAAGAGAGCCGATGCAGTGGAACTATTAGATTCATTAAGATTATAACCTTTGGCTATTAAGTACTTCAGACAATCCATTTGTTTACTTCTTACAGCATATCTAACTAAAAAATCGGTTTTGCAACCATTTTCAATTAGAATACCCAAAGATTCGACATTTCCATTCTCAGTGCATAAACGGGCGAGAGTTTTCAGCAAATATAAAAAATACACCAAAAATCAAAAAGAAACTCCAAAATAAAAAAATATATAACTTCCTGATCAATATTCCCCTTGGATTCTATAAAATCTCGAACAAATTCGACTTCTGTGTTGATAACTCTAGGCTGCTTAATTTGCATTTAAACTAACGGCAATAACGGTATTATTTATTAACACCAAAAAAGGCTCTAAGAGTGTCTTCTTTCTCGTCCCTTTTCTGTTTAACATCATCAATTGTCTGCTTTTTTTTGCTTTGATGCGCTTCTTTCGGTTTCTGCTTTGCTACTTCAATTTTTAATGCTTTGTGCATGAACAGTGTACCATTTAGACTCAATACTCTGAGTGCATCTGATTCTTTTTCAATATCAAAGAAACCATATCCTTTCATTAATGATCCGGTTTCTTTAGCTTCTTGTGAACTAGTTTTAGCAAGCCTAAATATCATTTTTGAAACCCCTGACTTTTCTTTGATAAAAGATATTAGGTCATTTGTTTCAGCGTCTGCATTATACTTAATATACAGTGTAAAGGCATTGGGTTTTTCATGTGGTTTAACATCAAGGATGGCACCCTTTATAGATTCTCCATTTAGGCTTTTGATAGCTGCTTCTGCATCGGTCTCATTGTGGTATTCTATAAATGCAAATCCTTTTTTCATTCGAATTCCTTTAATCTTTCCAACAGCTTTAAACATTTTGTAGAGGTCATTTTCGGAAATATCTCTATTTGTACCACCAACAAAGATGGTTCTCTTCCCAAAGACCTCTGCATCTGTTTCATCTTCAACTTTGACAGACTTATTGTTATCAATTAAGCTGGAAATATTTGACAACGAGCCTCTGATTGCTTCAAAGGACATCCATTCTTGAAGAATAAGCTCTTGGTTGATATGAAGCTTGTGATATGCTTCTTGGAATGTATCCCTGATTCTTTCATCATTATTAGGCAAACTTTTTTCGAAATTTATCAATCTTAACCACAAATCCGATCTTTGAGAGTTTCTTTTTGTTGCAGACCTTAAAACATCATATCTTTTTTCATGAAATCCTTTTTTCCTAAAATATTCGTCAAGAAGAATTGTTGGAAAAACCCATGAATCACCTTGCGATACAACAGGATACTGCATTGCAGTATTAATTATTGTTTCAGTAGAATCTGGTGATAGAGCAATAAGTTGACTAAGTAATAAATTCGAATCATTTGCTGATTTCAAGAAACAAAACCCAGTATAGTCAATAGATTTTGACAAAGATGATCTTAGTGCCCATATTCTTCCTGAATCCGGACAAAACCGTACAGCTCTAGCTGGAAGAGTAAAATCATTGGGGAATGCATTTATATACCGAATCCATAATGATGATAATCTAGGATGGTGTATTAAACATCTTTCAAACATCATTTTTTGAGGAATCTCTTTGGTAAGCATTAATGCAGTGGACTGTTGGTGAAACTTCGATTGATGAAGCTTGATCAGATCTAGTACTTTTTGGTTTTCCATAGACAGTTCAATCTTTTCTGCATCTTCAAAGTACTCTAATTTATATTCACCATAAATTGTCTCCCATTCTGGCACCGGCAAATGTAATTGCTGGGCAAATATTCTTTTTTTATTGTTTAGATCGATATTCCGATACATGTCCCATATATAGTTATCGAATTCTCCAATAAAAGATATAGATTCTTGAATAGATTGCAACTTATTTGGAGAATTCTGAATCTTAATATGATGGATTTTAACTGAATGAGGATAGTCTTTTAAAGAAATCCCAAGAATAAGATCATATATCGCTCTATTTCCAGTAAATGAGTCATTTAGCCAATCAATATACATATCCTCTGGCAATGCAAAACTTTCATAATAATTCAACCTCACCTCATCAGCTTTATCAAATAATCCTCTTTCTCTAAAATAATTTACATAATCCCTAAAACTGGTCAACCTTTGGGGGTCTTTTAAATATTCTTCCTCTAAAAACTTACCATTATCCATTCTAATTTTTATAATCCTTTAGTGATTATTCTTCACATTGTTCATATACCTAGCATGTATGAAGATTTCTTGTCCAACGGGGGATTAGTTTCAGGTTATTCATATACCCAAAATGGATGTCGTATTATCGATTGGGTATTTCATTGGATATAGAATCGTCAGAGGTGGTGACAGACAACTAGCATTATAGTTGGAAAAAGAGTCTCAGATTGATTATCATCAAAAGGAGAAAATGGCCGCATTATTGGTTTTTGGGAGGTGATAGATGGCCAGTATCGCATGATTTGACCAATGGAGGATATAGATTACCTTGCTCACCAAATGATACGAAGAATGGATTTGGAGGTGGTGATTCAATGTCATCTGGTAAAGATGCTGAAAAATGCGCACAAGCGGAGCATAGTGGAAATTCTCTCAAATAACTCTAGATTAAATCATATGCAGTTGGAGGTGGAGTAGTAATGTGATCGATAGCGGAAGGAAAAATCTAAAAAGAAGTTCAACTACCCGTTGAACTTCTTTTGTGGCTAATTCTGGTAGTGGAGCCAATAATGTAACATCAGTAAATTAGGGAAATCCCTTTCCTAGATGAAAGGATCTCCTGTTATGCAAACATAACTTTCACAACATATCACTTTTTCAGTAGTATTCAATTAAATTGAATGCTATTCTTAAGAGCATTTAACTTTTGAGAATTAGCCATGTGAAATGACCATTTCTTAACGTTATGGATTGATTGTGATAAAATACCAGTTTTTCTATACCATCAACTGATTCTTCTTCTTCAGAAATGCAATCCGTTTTTCTATTCAGATTTTAGAATGAGAAGTAATTCTCTCCGCACTGATAAACCACAATCATGTATTAGGGCAAACGTAGACCAAAGCGTCATTGCCCAATCATCGATTAGTACGAACCAAATCTACACCACCATTCGCCAAGCACAGATTATTAAGAAGCCAGATCACACTGGTCAATCACAATCACGGGTTAATGCAAACGGGGACAATTGTGTCATTGCTGAACCACTTATGAGTACGAATCTAACCCACACGATCAATACACGAGCACTGATTATTAAGAGGCCAGATCGCACTGATAAACCACAATCACGGGTTAATGCAAACGGAGACCAATGTGTCATTGCCCAATCATCGATTAGTTCGAACCTAACCCCCACGACCATTCCCGAAACACAAGATGGAAGCGCTAATAGTGATCAAAGCAGTACAGTTACAACTGTTAATACTCATCGTCCTGTTTGCGAGACCATATATTGCTGTGGTTTGAATGTTTGTGAAGAAAAGAATCAGACAGATGGTTCTTATTCTTTGAATCATTCGAATTGCTTTGGAACCGAAATTAACGAAAAAAAAGTTTTGAAAGACCTTCGTTCTCAAGTATCAAATAACCTTAAGGACATAGAATCCTCTTTTAATGGGAATTGCCAACATGTTTCAATAATAGGATTTACCCATAATGAAAACAGAAGCCAAGTTTTCTTAGATGAGGTCGTATCATTAGCTATAAAAACTGCGGCCGAGTTGAAAAGTTTTCGACGTTATATGGAATGGAAAGGAATTCGGAAAGGAATGGAACATACTATCATTGAAAAGCTTGCAGAGATCAAAAGCGATTTCCAAATCTATATTGAAGAAGATACTGAAAAAACCAAGTTCCTCTATCAAACGATTGGTGAATTCCAAAAGGAGCTCAACAAAAATTTTGAAGATAACACACAACAGTAAACAGCTACCAAGATTATTTAATCGGTTTATAGTATTATGTCTTGTTCTACTCGCCCAAGGAAGCAGGTTTCTTACACAGATGAAAGTTTTGTTGATTCAGAAGATGATGATGACGATTTTGAAGACGATAAGAAAAAAAAGAAGCGCTTTTCGAAGAAGAAATCTGATCCCACGTATGGGAAGAATGAGAGAACTTCAAGGCAGAGAGGAGATAAATCAAAACAGATTCTACTGGGTCCAATGGCTTGTACAGCTTCATTGGTAACAGATATATCTCCAGATGACTTGACTCACTCTCCATCAGGTGAACCGTGTCGCTTTATTAAATACAATGAGCTGAAATCAATTGTATTGCAACCTAATAAGTATTTGAAAGAGAATGAAAGGGGTATTAACACAATTTTGCCTCTTTTCAATCCTCAAGATTCGAATAAGCTTCAGTTTTTTGGATACGAATCGGATATTGTCACTACAGATCTCACAAAAATATCAAAAATGACAGATAGTGAGCTAGAAGCCGAATTAGTCCGCATTGATGGTGAATTGGAGCTTTATAATGTTACAGGCGACTGTAGTTACACCGTTATCCCAGCTTTTAGTGAGAATATACAAAATTCTATCGCAATTAACACAGATGTTCGATACTTTAATTTCGAGGCTCTTGGTCGTATCACAAAGTTCGATGTCATTACAATGGATCCCCCATGGCAAATTGCTCTTTCAACAGTAACAAGAGGCGTGGCAATCAGCTATGATCAGCTTGACTTTAGCGAAATTGCATCAATGCCGATTCACCATATACAAGAAAATGGCTATATTTTCGTGTGGGTTATAGCATGCGAATTGGCGAATGGTATTGAACTACTGAAAAAGTGGGGATACGAATTTGTAACATATATGAACTGGTCCAAAGTATCAAAGTACGGAAGATTTGCTCCCTCTCACGGTTACTACCTGCAGCATAATAAAGAAACATGCTTGGTTGGGAAAAAGGGTAAGGACCCAGAAAACATGAGGCCGGAATTGTTCCACGATTTAATCATAGGCCAGAGAGGCTTAAGACAAAGCCATAAGCCTTCAGAAATTTATGAACTAATAGAGAATGTATTCCCAAGTTCAATGTATTTGGAAATATTCGCTAGACCCCACAACCTAAGACAGGGGTGGGTCTCAATGGGCATAGAGCTTCCTAAATAAAGAGTAAGGGTGGTTGAGGCCACCTCCAAACGCCACTTTTTACCTGAAAAATTAGCGGTTTAATTCAAAAACGGCATTAGACACTTGCTCATGTCATACATCGATACCCTTAAACAGCAATGTGAGAGAGCCTTAGCCTCTATAAAGAGCTCACCATCCGAGGCCTTGAAAATAGTTCTTAGGGACATGCCTGTTAGAGAAAAGAAGGTGACTGGAGATATTAAACCAAAAACCGATGAAGAAAAGAGGATTGTTCAAAATTTATTTAAGGACGCCAAAGATGAGGCAGCCAAGAATGTTCTTTCAGTGCTTCTTCAAATTGAGAAGGCTAAGATGAAGAAAGCAATTAGCGAATTAACAAATGACGAAAGAGATATACTTATGAAATTTGTCTATCGTGGTTTCGGAGAAAAAGATCTCGATTATCAGTATCTATTAATTATCCACGAAGAGATATGCGAGAACTCCGGACTTGGGCCTGTTATCCGCTCCGTACATACCCGCCTTGAAGTATAAAAACCGTTTAAAAAATTTTACATGATGTAAAGTGGCCGTTAAGTTTTTAAATGTCTGAGTCTTTCTCTGATTTGGACAACATCAGTGTCAAAGACTCACAGAACGATACTTTGGGCGACATTCAGATACTTGAAGAGGCTCAGATTGAGAGGCTTCAAGAGGAAAATGCTGAACTTATTCGAGAGATCAGTTCTTTGCGCGCACAATTTGAACAAGCGATTACAATGTCTTCACAAGTGAATTTGCTTCACCAAGATAACTCAAAGTTAACTGCCCAGCTAATGGACGCTGAAACAGAGAAAAAGGAGCTTGAACAAAGACTTGAGATTAGTATTAAGGCTCAGAATGAGCTGAACAAGAAGCTCAATGAAGAAAAAGCGTCGAATTCTAATCAAAGGAACTCTGATATTTCCAAAACAAATAAATCTGTTGAAAAATTGAAGAAGGTTTGGCAAGAGCAAACCGAATCTATGAATCAAGAAATGCAAAGCATTATTCAAGAAAAAGAAGCATCAGAAATCGACAGAAAACTGATGTATACCAAAATCGAGTCGATTTTGCACAGTGCATCATATTATTTTGGTCATGAATTCCAAGGTGAAGATGATCTTGTTTCATTTTTAGAAAAGAGGCCAGAGAAATCGATTCCTCAAAAGAAAGAGGTAAAAGAAGTTCCAAAAATTGCAAGTATCCCTCAACAAGTTGCTTCTGACGAAAGAAAGCTGATTAAAAAGCTTAAGAAAAAGAAAATGGAATTACAAGGAGCAGTTTCTCATATTCAAGAACTTGAGGAACAAATAGATGATTTGCAAGAACTAAACTCAAAAGAAAAGGTTCAACACCAGAAAGAAATTAGTTTATTAGAATCCAAATACCGCCAGAATATTGAAGAAAAAAATCAAATAGAATCTAGTCTACAAAAGAAAGTAGCAATACTTGAAAGCCGCATAATTTCTATGAAACAAGAAAATGATAACCTGAAGACAGAAAAGCAAGCACAACCATTTATTATTCATCCTTCTCCAGTTATTGATCAGATTATTCAATCAAAACCTAATAGATCAGAGATTAAGGAATATGAAGCTTTAAATGACCAATTAAACAACAAAGTTACCGATCTCTTCAGGCAGCTTGATAGTGTACAAAAGAAGAAAAATGAGATAGCTAATCAATTATCTATCAAAGAGGATACATGCAACAAACTTATAATAAGTTTAGAAAAAGAGAAAGGAGAACACAATTCTTTGAAATCTATCCATAACGAAACCATAAATGAACTCGAGACACTTAGGAAAGCATTCTATTCTCTAAAAAGCTCCAAGCAAAAGAACTCAGAAATCATCCAAAAGAAAGAAATGAACTCCCAAAAAGCTGCACTAATACAGTTAGAAAAGAAAGTTGAAGCCCTTAAAAAACATACATATGAAATACAGATGGAAAAAGAAAAGAGTGATACATATGCTCAAGAGACTCATACATTGTATGAGAATTCTGAAAGCGAAAACCGACAACTCAAAGATAAAATTGATCACCTGAATGCAGAAATTATTGAGCTAAATAAGAAGTTTGACGAAAAGCCAACATTAACTGAAGAGGATTTGATACCCAAAGCCTCATGGTATTATAGTGAATTTGACCAATCTCTAACATCGGCTCTTGAAAAAGTGTTATCGAATGATTCATTGCATCCATCATCAAGACTTCAAAGTGTTCTTAAGACCATTTATAGACATTATTCTCGGATTATTGATAGTAGGAACCAAGATTATCAAGCACTTCTCCAAGAACATAAATCTCTTCAAGATTTTATGAAAGAGTTTTTGATTGAGATTTCAATATCGTTATCTGGAAAGTCAATGAGTTTCGAAGAGTTTGTTCAGAGTGGCTGGAAGAGTATTATTACTCAAATCTCTACAATGACTAACTCCCTTATTGATTATAGGAGAAAGTATGACTACTTACAAGCTACTCATGAACAGTTTAAGTCCCACTTTGGAAGCATATCTGAGAATAATGGAGATTTCTCATCACAGATCGCCCAAGCCAGTCGACACATGAAAACATTAGAAACAAAAATACAAGAGATGACAAAGAAGAACAAAGTACTCAAAGGAGCAATTAAAACAATTGAATCTGATTTCTCAAAAACTAATGAAACCCTTCAAATCTCAACAAATGAATTCAATAATACATCCAGAGCTCTACAAAATGAAATCAAAACACTCAAGGATACTAACAACTCATTGAAATTGAATAATAGAACTCTTCAGGAGCAACTAGACGAAACAGCTTCAAGGCTATCGTCACTTGAAGAAGATTCTAAAAGAGCTCAAAGTGATTATCAAAAGAATCAAGATACCGAGAGAAACATGTTTCAACAGAGATACAAGGATGATGTGAACAAAATTATTAACGAGTTAAACTCTGCACAAACTCTTATTTCATCATATGAGGAACAGGTCACAAAACAATCAAAAGCCATTTGTTCATTGAAGGCTAATCTCGATGAAAAAGAAAAGGAATTAGATGAAGCAAGGATTGAGAGTGATACAATGCAAAAAGTAATGCTTGAACGATTTGAAATCGAAAAGCAAAACCTTTCAGAAACATACGAAAATGCTATTTTAGATTTGAAGAATCAGTGCAACTCTCATCGACAAGATCTTTCGAAACTGAGCTCACAGCTTGTTAGTAGTGATAATAGGATCAAAGAACTCAAATCCAATATTCTTCAGCTAAAAAGAGACAACTCCAAACTCGAAAAAGAAATTTCTACTCTTGTAGAGCAGAATGATCGAGACCGAAAGCTTTGTGAAGCAGAAATAAGAGGTGCCACAATTCAAGCAGAATCCGCCTACTCAATGAAGCTCAATGAGATTAAATCTAAATGGGAAAGCGAAAAAAGGAGGCTACTATCATTCACAGCAGATGAATTCAAACTATTCTTTAATCCTCAAGAAACAATGGATGAAAGATCATTTAAATCCCTCATATCCAGAGCCAAAGAAGAGATATCTAGGTTGTCCAAAATGGATGCTGCTATTAGAAGAATGGTTGGAGCTGCTCCAAGACAACCCACAGAAGATGCTGTGGCCCAGGTTTTAGTAGGAAAATAAAGTTATTTTTGTCAATGGATATCGGCAAAGGAACAATTTTTCGAGTTGTTGCTCAACCAGACGTATCATCAAATGAAAAGAAGACATTTTTCATGATTATATCTAAGGAATCAACTGAGCTAGATAAAAAAGGGCAAACTTCGGAAAATTCATTGGTTTCATTATTCGTCCCAAATGACCAAGGGAAATTTTCTATTGATCAGGAAATGGTGTTTTTCAAAAAAGATATAACAAAATCGGATAAAAAATTAGTTTTTGATGGAAAAATTATAATTCATAAAGATAATAATAGCGAATATGATGGGATAGAAGAAAAACTCAAAGAGTACAATCTTATATAAATCTCACTGATTTTTGATTTTTAGTATGTAGTTGGGAAAAGCCATCCTTGAATCACATGAAGCATGTGAGCACGTGTTCTGACTAAGTCAGGTGCATCATTACTTGCAGCTGAGTGAAGGTCTGAGCAGTGTCCCATTTCTGGACCGATGATAGTATGGGCATAATTGCCTGGAGCAACACCGGAATCTTCAGTAACGCATGCCCATGTCCATGGATCCTGAGATCCTGTGGTGAAATAGACATTAGTTGTTTGAACACCAAGACCACCATACTTTTGATTGAATGCATCAACATCTGGGTGCATCTCCTTATCAAATACACGAGCGCATTGATCCTCGAAAGAAGCAGTGGTAACATTTTGAGAACGGAGGGAAAGTCGTCCAGCATAAGTTTGCCAGTATGCAAGTTGATTGCATGTCATCCAGAACCAGCAACGTGAGTTGGACTTTGGACCCGTGCCTGTGAACTTCATCCATGATGTACTGTAAGATTCAGCATAGCCATGAGCAGAAGCAAAGAACCCTTTAGCATAGGTGGCAAGAGCAACAACAGTATCCTTTCCTTGATAGTGGGCATCAATCAATGGTCCACAAATCTCGTTGAGGTGGTTGTATTGAAGAGCAAGGGTAAAAAGCTCGCCAACGAAGTTCTGGAATTGATCAATTTCAGTTTTAAGGGAGGTAGCGTTGAAGAGCTCAAGAACGTAATCTTCATCTGTTTCAAGGAGTCTCTCTATTTGAACTCTAGTTCTGCGTGAAATTGCGGCGCATTCCTGTCCCATTGAGATAGAGTCTTGAAGATCAAAATCGGTGAAGTTCTTTATTGCTTGAACAACACCAGATGACGAAATTGCAGCCTGGAATAGTTCTGGATGGACCTTTCGTGCATAAGCAGAAAGAAGACCAGGATAAGAGCCGCCAACAAGAAGCCATGGGATATCTATTGGGAAATTCTTAGCATAAAACTTTCTGAACTCGGCTAAATCCTCTATAGCCTGTTCAACAGTCAATAATTCGAGGCTTTCAGTCTTTGTATCATCGATTGGGAAAGATTCACCAAAAAATCTATGTTGAAGTGTAACAACTGCAGAATTGTACTTTTTAGCCATTACTGAAACAAAATCATCAACTCCACTTGCTTTAAGTGTTGGAGACTCAGCGCCAATCTTTAAAATGACAGATTTAGCTTGTCCTTGAACGTTGTCTAAAACTTCAAGATATAACTGTTTAAAAGTGCCTTTTTCGGGTTTTTCGTGATCTATAAATTGATCAAAGAACTTTCTTTCGGCTTGAATCGAGATTGAGTGAAGAAAAAGGGAGAAAAAGATCATATGAAGTGAGGGGCCGCTAATCACAAAATTGAGAGAGTTCGGTTTAAAATGTAACGATAATTTTGTATTCAAAAAGAAATTTACAAATTACCTTTTGAATACTTTATCGATTTTAAGCTGAGTTTTGAGAGAGTATATTATCTTCTCTTTGTCCAAACTTTTGTTCTCTATTCTAGCAATGATATCTGTGGTGTTCAATTGTTCGCAGAAATTAGGTATTGATATTTGATTTTGAGACATGAAAAATAGCAAATCTGAGAGAGAATCGAGTACGGAAATTTTATGGTTTGGACTCATCAAATCAGAAAAAAACATAGTAATTGCACACATTAGTGTTGAATTTGTGGTGAGTTCTTTCCAACCGTCAGAAATGATGGATATGATATTGAATATTTCTTTGGATAACATTATATTCTTTGATGCAATACAGGTTGCTGCAATTAATAAATATCTTGATAATGACTTAATTGTATCCTCTGTAAACTCTTTCTTTATCCCATTTGCGATTTCTACATAGTTTGAAGGGGTTCCTGGTATAAGGGAATACTGATTGAGCTTTTTTAATTCTAAAGAAATAATACTTTCTACAAAATACATCAAAGCAGAAAATATTTGGTTGTTTGATTGTGTTGTTTTCTCAATAATTGCATTGATTGATTTCATTAATAACAAAGCGCCAATAAAAACATTTGAATCAAATGATGTTTCTAAAAACAAGACTTTGAGAAGCTTTCCGATCAAAATATCATCTATTTGATTTTCAAATATAGAATTAAAAGATGTCGAGATCCTATGGAAATATTTAGAGTTGAGAAGGTGCTCAATTACAGAATAGAGTGAAGTTGAAAGTTGATGAAAATTATTTATAGAAAAGCGATCAATCATACTCATTAATAGTAAGACCAGAGAACATGTGAAACTATCTGAATTTGTTTCGTCAATATACTCGAACATCCCAATATTTTCAGAAAGCAATGTTTGAATTTTTTCACTTGTTGAATTTAATAGAATAGTTGTAAACTCTCGTATGAAACTTTGTGGAGATATTGCTATTAAAACCGAAGGAAATCGTTCCCACATAGAACAAAAAGTACCTAAGTGTTGTGTACATACATTCATGAACTGATCATACTGAGAACTAATACAATAATCGTGAATGATTCTTTTGATCGAAAAAGCCTCGCTCTCTGAAATAGTTTTTTGGTACTGGAATGGGTTTGAGAAACTTCTATCATAAAGGCTCTTGAAAGTTGAATCAAAGAATAAACTCGACTCATCATTTGAAAATGCAAAGAGAAGACATTCCAAAAATGGCGGAAGCATAAAAAGATTAACATTTTTTGAAAGTTTGCAAAAGATTCCCCACAGCAATAGATGAGCAATTTCATTTTTCAATATAGATATAATAAAATCTTTGTCGAATTGTTGAGATACATTGTCTACACTAGTAGGCATATTTGTTTGAGATAAAATATATGTCAAAATATATGTCGCTAAAGCTTCTTCTCCACTAAGAACTCTATTGAATATTTTATCGACAGCAGGTATCTTTTTTAATACATATGATAATATTGTCTCTGGTTTTTTTTTAAATGCAATACAAAATATAACGCAAGTTGATGATATACAATCAATATATGAATTATTTTGGGATATGTCTCCAATATCATTTGTTTTTGTTCCAGATTCTATTGGCTGGTTTTTTTTGGAAGTTCTTAAGAAAATAGGGTCAACAATACAAATTAATTGATCTTCAAATTTGGAAAAAAAGCGATCCCATATGGCAACTATATTGGAAAGTGAACACACATTCGAAAAATCAGGAATATATGAATATGAAAGAAGAAAAGTGATGAACTCGTCATCATAAAAATCTGGCAAATCAAAATTAGACAATTGGTCTCTTGAATTCAGAGAATTTTTTTCTCGATCTATAGATTTAATCAATTCAGGATAATACTTACAATATTCGATATAAGCTTGTTTAGATATTTTTGCACCAATTGTTTTTATTAAATACTCTTGAAATGAAGGATTTAAGTAACAATATGGATGAAGCGGGGTTCGGCTGATCTGTTCAATAATTGAAAGGGCAATTATTTTGGATAAAATGCTACTTTTGAATGTTAAACTATATCCTATCATAAAAAACCGCTCATCGGTGAATAGTGACTTCATTAATGCAGATGCATAAAAACATGAACTATATTCTGAAGACTTATATATCATTTCAATGAAGGTTGAAGCATATTCTTTATTGTTTAAATATAAAGAGTTCAATAATTCGGAGAGCTTTATTCTTAATATTTGGTAAGTTTGAAACTTATATGAAGCATATAGAATCCAATTTATAAGAAGGCTAATAGGTTTAGATTGAAATTTCTGAAAAAGTACCATCGATTCAAAGTAGTCTACTATTATAAATAAAGTATCTTCTTTGGAAAGCAATAAATCATCTGGGTTAAATTTGCCAATTATTTCCTCCAGATCAATTTCAATGGATTGAAGCTTAATACCATGTTCAAAAGATACATTAATACATCTCAAAAAGGTTGATGCAAACTCCAATCCATTTAATAAATCTTTAAAATCTGATTTAATTTTTGGTAAGGTTGATTTACAAATTTTGTTAAAAAACTCTGTCATTAAATCCAAAAAAATCTGATGACTGATTATATAGGATTTAAATTGTTTTAAAGAAGATATTGCTAATAAAACTTTCAGAGATTTTAAGTCAGTGGAAGTTTTATCGATATAACAGGAGAATAATGCTAGAGTATCAAACCTTGTTATAGAAAATACCTTAAGTATCTCATTGGTGGGAAAATATGATAGTCTTTTATATATACTGGAAAACATTGGAGAAATTAAATTGTGAGATTTAAAACTATCACTATAAGATGATAACATAAAAGCTGAAATGCCATTATTAACATTGCTAATTTCAATTTCGAAATTTTGCAAATATCTTATCATAAAACGTGGATAATAATTTGAAACAGTTTCATTAGTAAATATATCTTTTTTGATTTCTTGGGGCCTATAAGAAGCAGTATTGAAATATGGAATGTATTTCCAGATAGATCTTGCAATTTCCTCAATATTTTTATGTTCAAAAAAACGGCAACAAATCATAATATATGCTGTCTCAATAATTATATCTTCATATAGAGCAATATTATCTGGTTTACAAATATCCCTGAAAAACAATTTAAAAATGTTCTTCAACATTAACAAAACACTTTGAATCTTTCCATTTGCCTTTTTAAACTGTATTTTGGATAAAAACGGCTCAAAAATAAAATACCTATAATCCGGTCTTAGAAATATTCTGGCATCATCTTTATCAATTAGAATATTCGATAAAAAATGCCCTAAATAATTTAATGATGATACTGTCAACTTAATGCCCTTAAAATAATTAATAATGTTTTCACGCAAAAATTGGATATTCTTCCATCTATAAATCATTAAATCAATGTTCTCTATTTCTAAAGGAATGTTCTCTTTAGAAATAGAGAACATTCCTTCGATTCTTAATAATGAATCAAGACCTACTCTTTTCTCTTGAACGATTTTATTGATTATCGGAATCATTATTAATTTAAAATCCTTGGATTTATTATTTAATTTATTAATAACATCAACAATAGCATCAGGATTATAAGAAAACATAAAAGGAACAAGTTTTTTCCAGTCAAACCCATCCACAAGTTTACAAAACTTTGGATAAAGATAATCGAATAATTTCTTCTGGGCAAACATATTGATTTGCGATTGCAAACTAATCACAAAATAATCAAAAAGGTCTTTATCGCCCTTTTTTTGTACGATTGATTTGAATATCTTATCACTTGGATCAAGATCGCTGGAAAAAACCAAACTACAATACAAGTCGACCGCACTTTTCACAGAAAGATACCCTAAATTCTTATCAGATAGAAGAATACTAATTGTGTTTTTACAATTATGCAAATCTTTCAAAGATTGTTGATGTTTTATTGCATTTTCTACTGTTTGACACATAAAAATCACCAATTCTTTCCCAGATAATTTGGATTTTATCATATGAATAATAATAAATTCCTCGGTTTCTTGTTTCATTTTTTTAAAATCCAATTCAAAATAATGAAGATCTGAAGCCAATGAGCTAATAAAATTCTTATCATTCTTATCATCTTTAAAATAATTCCATATTAAACGGGAAACCCTAATATCATAAGTCAGCATGTGTAATATCGCACATGATATTGCTCGATACTTATCATAATCTTTAGCAATACAAATTAAAAAATTAGCAACGGAATTCTCATTTGAAATTGGTTCATTTTTTTCAAAATCATTAACTAATCCTTTCAAATGTTCAAAAAGAGGGGAAAGAATTTCGGATATATCAATATTAAAAGATGATAATATTGCTATAATGTTTTCTATCGATTTAGTTATTGGATACAATGCTTTTGAAACCAATATTCTCTTTGTCATTTCAGAGATTAGAATATTAAAACCTGACAAAAAATTGGAATAATCGCCTTTTCCCCTATAAAGCGGGAAGATCATTTTAAAACAATTATATATAACTGGTTGTGATAACTTTTGTAGAACTACAGTAATTACAGTTTCCGCCTTGGAAAAATCAACATTATTCTCTTTTAAAATCTTAAAAACAAAGCAAGCAGCCCTTTGGCTGCAAATATTTTCAAAAAGTCCGTCTGCATTCATCTGATATTATTTTTGTCAATGAACGCATTTTTACACTAGATCTTTCGTTTGCTTAAGCAAACACCGATTACAAAAGTGCCATTAATGCTGGGTCTTTTTAGGCGGCATTTCTCCAAGGCAAACGACCTTCCTCGCTTGCATATATCAATGGTTGGATTCATGAATGCGGGAAAATCTACTGTAATGAATGCAATTACTCAACAACCAACTTCAATTGTTGATTCCACTCCAGGAACCACAGCTGATACTAAAGTTGCGTTAATGGAAATACATGCTCTGGGACCTTGTAAACTCATGGATACTGCGGGTATAAATGAAATGGGTACGCTTGGACAAAAGAAATTCGTTAAAACACAAAGTGCAGTTAAAGAGAGTGATTTAGTACTGTTAGTTATCGACCCAACAGATTTTCGCTTGGCACCATTTCAAGAAATTACAGATCTGGCTTCAAGAAGAGAAAAACAAATAGCAGTTGTTTTTAATCAATTCACTAACAAATTAGATTTATTTGATCAGTCTAAAAACGAGGCTTTGAAATCTCTTGAAATGTTAACCAAAAGGAAAATACCAAATCTTTCAGTTCCAGCTATAAATCAAAAGGAGGCAAATAGCAAAATCATTCCATTTTTATCTCAGCTTGTTAAAACACAAAAGAAAGTTCCTGTTCTACCTCCAAAATATGTTGGTCCAGATAAAACATTATACTTAATGACCCCTTTGGATATTGAATCTCCATCAGGTAGGTTATTAAGACCTCAAACTCTAATGATTGAGTATGCTCTTCGTCGATTATCTCCAGTAGTTTGTTATAACATGGATTTGAAACAAGCACGTAGTCCAACTTTTGAACCAGAGAGGCAAAGGTTTTTAGATACAATATACAGAAATCGTCCTTCAATTGTTGTTACAGATTCTCAAGCAATTGATGTTATATCCAAATGGACCCCTGAAGAAATACCACTCACAACATTTTCGGTAGCAATGGCAAACTTTCAGACAAATGGTAAGCTCCCTGAGTTTTATAAAGGCATAAAAGCATTGTCACAATTGAAAGCAGGATCTAGGGTACTTATTTGTGAAGCATGCAACCATGACCGAATTGGAGATGATATTGGTACAGTCCAGCTTCCTGAAAAGCTGAAAAAGAGATTCCCCGGAGTCGAAATTGATTGGGCTTTTGGTAGATCATATGAGAACAAAGTTCTGAAAGACTATTCTTTAGCACTTCATTGTGGAGGATGCATGATAAGTCAACAACAAATGAACTCGAGGTTACAAGATTTGATTGAAACAGGAGTACCTGTTACTAATTATGGTTTAGCATTATCATGGTTGGCATCCCCACATGCATTGGAAAGGGTATTAAAACCATGGCAATAAAAATTTGAGATGAGCTTTATTTCAATTATCTAGTTCTTACCATCTCCTGCAAAAATCAAAGAGTTTTGAGGATCATTTTCGTACCTATCATTTGCCCAAATGTATATAGCAGTTGAGAAAAACCCAATGAATATTGCAAAAACGACAAAGGTAACCCAAAACGAGGACAGATCTTGATCAGGTGCTGCATTTTTCTTTGTAACAAATTTGACTTTAAGCACTTCTCCGGTTGGGATTACTTTCTTTTGTTTGGTATGGTAACTATCGAATTCAGCCTTTTCGTTCTTGGTACATGAGACAACATAATATGATGCATTAACACCAAATGATGAATCAGATACTTCTGTAACGTTAAACTGTACTTCAGTGGAATTATAAAATGTGAGGTTAGTAAATGTTTCACCAGCAATCCTCTTCTGAAAAACTAATGAGACAAAATCATTGTATTGCATTTCGATCGCTTCTGACATTGCTAAGGCGAAGAATAAATAAAACATCACCAGTATTTTACTCTGTTGGTCTAAAACCCCTCCAACAGCAAAAAGCTCAGAAATACCAGAATAATCGTTTGTAAACTGAAAGTAAGTTCAAAATAACCGCAAAAAAAGTGCTCAAATCAGTGTCATGCTCTGTAGTCCAAAATTTCACACTTTATTTCCAGAATTCCTGATACATATTGTTGTTTTTTGTTTGAGTACTGTTTATAATCAATTCTAAATGAATGAATTTTTACACAAAATCTCACTCAAACATATTACATGTTCTTCTTTCATTACAATGCCAAGAAGAGAGATATTTTCGAAAATGATATTGCATCAAGTAACTTGTTTTAAATCCTTTTCCCCATTTCTATTTTGTAACTCAATAATTGGGTATAATGAAATAACGGGATGTTCTTTTTCCAAATACTTAAATAATTGCATTATCACTACTAATTTGGAATCAGAAATGACATCAATAGTTCGTAATAGTAGATTTGTGTCAATTGTTTCAGATAATGGAGCTGCATTGTTGATTAAATCAGGATCTTTCTATCAAGTTCAAGACTGTGTATTTATTAATTGCCAAGTTTCTGGTAATGGGGGAGCGATATACGTGGTTTCGCAAAATTTCAATTGCACAAATTGCTGTTTTCATCTATGCAACTGCGGGAATTCTGGAAAATATGGATCCTCAATAATTGCTCAGAGTAATGGAGCCAAAAAAGTATCTTATTCTTACTGTTTTATGTGTCCATTCAGTGAACCTTATCCATGGCATGATCAGATACTTCTATTAAATGGGGATTGTTATACCAATAATGTTAACACATCACATAATCATTTCCTTTGGAATGCTGGAATTGATCATCAAAGTTATTCAATGAGTACTTCCAAATTTATTTACTCATCAAGTAATATTGGAAACAATGCAATTGGTTTTTATTTCGCTCAAAACGTTGGTTTTCATGGATACTTTGTTCTTACTAATAACACTGCTCAATACTCAGTAATTTATACTGCGGATACATTTATCAAAGTATCAAACTCAACTTTTTACAAGAACACAGGTCCCATATCAGTGATTCACTTTGGATCAGCAGGAGTTTCAATAGAATACTGCTCATTTGATGTTCAACCAACATATGGTAATGGAGTAACCAATACTATTGGCAACACAGTCAATTCGCCAGAAAGAACCGTTGTTCCAATCACCCTCTTAGTAAGTAATGTGTGTGAGCAAACATCAGAATGCAGGGTTTTCACATTCAGACTTATTCCGAGACTATCCATTCTTGCCACCTCCTTTATCCCAATATCACTTTTGTGGTAAAAACGATTAAACCGTAGTGGTTGAAATAATTTAATGTTTCCTTCAATACCTCTCCCTCCCCTTGATGATAAAGAAATCATGGCGAAGGCATCATCAAGCAGCGCTGCAATATCGTTAAATAATATGGGATCAGTTTATATGATTGGATTGTTTAGTCAATTATGCAATTTGCAGAAAATGACCGTACAAATTTTTAATGATCTAGATATTGAATTTGGGAAGACAGAAAAAAGGATAGATAACTTTAAAAGAAGTTTGGGTGATTTTAAAGAGTTCTCTAACCGAGTTTTATCAAATAATGCACGAGTTCCAATTGATGTATACAGCAAAAAGAAATTCATGGATATTCCTGTTCCAGCTTTATTATCTTGTGATCCCCAAGAAAACTCATTTTTCTTAAATTATGGAGTCGATGAGTGTGATCAAAGGCCATCGCTTAGTGGATTTTCTTCTATTCTCACCAATTATCAGCAATATGATACTGAAATAAGTGATCCAAAGTTCTATGAAAAGCAGCTTCAAAGGGAGTTGACTGAAGAGTATAAAACAGCTCGCGAACAAAGAGCTCTACACTATAAAGGCAACCTTAAAAAGTCATCTGCTCCAAAATCTACTTTTGCATGCGTTCCTCTTCTGAGATTGCCTGATGATGCTCCACTTCCATCAAAAAGAGTGCATGAAGCTCCATTACCCGGACAAACGAGTGGTTGGAGACAATCTGTTCACTATCAACCTCTTTCTGAAAGAGGAGATCGGTATTATGTACAAAAATCTTCCAAAAATGTTCAAACAGAATCTCTAAAGCCTCAACTGGCACAAAAATCAACCCCTGTCTACAATCAAGGGCCTGCTCCTCTTCCACTACCCGGTGTTTCATTTTTAAAGCCTATTACCACCCAAGAACCACCAAATCCTGTTTCAGTAACTGTATCTGCTCCAAAACCAGCACCTGCAATCATTGTAAAAGAGGTTTCTTTGGACAAAGCTCAAATGGAGAAACGCCCGAGGTATATTCCCACCAAACTATCATTTTCCTTTATTGTTCGTCATGATGTTAATGAGGCTGTAGTACCTCAACAAACTGCCTCTTACAAACCCCCACCAATTGTTGAACCTTTAATCCAGCAAAAACCTCTTTTCCAGGCTACACCAATTCAAGCTCCCACACCCCAGCCAACAAATCTCTTTGTTCCACCACCACCTCCTCCGCCAACATCACAATCCATTACCGTCAGTCCTCAACCATCCCCGATCCCTCAACAGCAGCCGGTTTATACCCCCCCGCCAGTTGTTGGTGGAAGTGGATTACCTCCCCCTCCTCCTCCCCCTCCACCACCTCCTCCCCCACCACCCTCCTCCTATCGATCTTCCACTCATAACACACATATACCAAATGAACCAATTCCATCTCTTCTTGAAGGAATTATGGAAAAATCACAAAATCTACGCCATGTATCAGAATCTGACACTCAAAAACTACCTAAAACAGCAGACCAGCTTTCATTCCTAGATCTTATCAAAACTGGACAATACTCACTGAGGAAAGTCACGGAGACTAATAGACCAGCTAAAACTGCTGTGGTTGAAGAAAACGAAAATGAACTCACTTTGGCAGCACTCCAAGTTAAAATCGCACAAATCAGGGAAGCAATGCTATGTTCAGCCGAATCAGATAATGAAGAAGAGGAAAGCTCTGAAACCACCTGGTAAACAAAACCCTAATTTTATCATGATTTTATTTGAATAAAATCATTCAAAAATGCGTAAATTTCTCAACCATCAAACGGCTTTTTTATGAAACCGTTCAATAATTAACTTAATGTCAGAAAACGACACAAATCATATTGCTGTTGATGCTACAACTGATGAAACAGTTGATGTGATCAATAATAATGTTGTTTTAAAAGAAAGTGAAAGTTTTGAAAAAGGACCTAGAGAGAAATCTACAAGTTTCGAGGAAAGGAGACGAGCTTTTATGAATCAAGAGAATCAAAAAAAGGTTGATGATGCTCCGAAACCTATTGGCAAAATCGGAGATCGAATGAAATTCTTACAAGAGAATGATAAACCAATTGAAGAACCGAAGAAAGAAGCCCCAGCTCCAAAGAAAATTAATTTGAGTGAAAAGTTCAAAGCATTTGCAAATGTTGAAGAACCAGTTAACAAAGAAACTTCATTGCCTCCACCAAGAAAGCATGTTTCTCCTAAAGCCCAAACACAAACCCCATCGAACACTGAAGAAGATAAACCCAGTGTTGATAATGTGAATGAATCATCAGAAACCAAAACCGAAAGTGTTAATTCAAGTCCAATCAAACCATGTGAGAAATGTGAAGAACAACCTGTTATTCAAGAAGCGATTTCTAATGAGAAAATCGAAGAAACACCAAAACCAGTTGGTAAACTTGGAGATCGAATGAAATTCTTACAAGAGAGCGATAAACCAATTGAAGAACCGAAGAAAGAAGTCCCAGCTCCAAAGAAAATTAATTTGAGTGAAAAGTTCAAAGCATTTGCAAATGTTGAAGAACCAGTTAACAAAGAAACTTCATTGCCTCCACCAAGAAAGCATGTTTCTCCTAAAGCACAAACACAAACACCATCGAACACTGAAGAAGATAAACCCAGTGTTAATAATGTGAATGACTCATCAGAAACCAAGACCGAAAGTGTTAATTCAAGTTCAATCAAACCATGTGAGAAGTGTGAAGAACAACCTGTTATTCAAGAAGCGATTTCTAATGAGAAAGTTGAAGAAACACCAAAACCAGTTGGTAAACTTGGAGATCGAATGAAATTCTTACAAGAGAGCGATAAACCAATTGAAGAACCGAAGAAAGAAGCCCCAGCTCCAAAGAAAATTAATTTGAGTGAAAAGTTCAAAGCATTTGCTAATGTTGAAGAACCAGTTAACAAAGAAACTTCATTGCCTCCACCAAGAAAGCATGTTTCTCCTAAAGCCCAAACACAAACCCCATCGAACACTGAAGAAGATAAACCCAGTGTTGATAATGTGAATGAATCATCAGAAACCAAAACCGAAAGTGTTAATTCAAGTCCAATCAAACCATGTGAGAAATGTGAAGAACAACCTGTTATTCAAGAAGCGATTTCTAATGAGAAAATCGAAGAAACACCAAAACCAGTTGGTAAACTTGGAGATCGAATGAAATTCTTACAAGAGAGCGATAAACCAATTGAAGAACCGAAGAAAGAAGTCCCAGCTCCAAAGAAAATTAATTTGAGTGAAAAGTTCAAAGCATTTGCAAATGTTGAAGAACCAGTTAACAAAGAAACTTCATTGCCTCCACCAAGAAAGCATGTTTCTCCTAAAGCACAAACACAAACACCATCGAACACTGAAGAAGATAAACCCAGTGTTGATAATGTGAATGAATCATCAGAAACCAAGACCGAAAGTGTTAATTCAAGTCCAATCAAACCATGTGAGAAGTGTGAAGAACAACCTGTTATTCAAGAAGCGATTTCTAATGAGAAAATCGAAGAAACACCAAAACCAGTTGGTAAACTTGGAGATCGAATGAAATTCTTACAAGAGAATGATAAACTAATTGAAGAAAAGAAAGTTGAAGAAACACCAAAACCTGTTGGTAAACTTGGAGATCGAATGAAGTTCTTACAAGCAATAGAAGAAAAACCTGATAATACCAAGAAAGATGTGCCTGTTCCAAGGAGGCTTAATATCGCTGAAAAGTATAAACCGTCACCGCCGCAACAAGAATCAATTAACAAAGATGATGTGCCAACTGAACAAAGCACAAAACAGAAGGTAGAATCAAATGAATCATTGCGTATAACTGAGAAATCAGATGTCACCAAAACAGAGGAGTCGCATGATGGAGAACTCTCAATGGAAGAGAAAAGGAAGAAGATTCTTTCGAGATTTGGTGGTAATCCTCCGATGTTTGGAATGCCATTACCAATTAAGCCACAAATTGTGAAAAAGGAGGAGCCTATTATGGAATCTGAAAAATCTAACATTATTGATGAACAATCTGTTAATGAAACAGTAACTCAAGAAGCAACTTCTGTGTCATCTGGTAATGAGCAAGTCAATGAATCTACAGCCAATGCAAATCATCCAACTACAAGTGATCAAAAGGATGATCCCGAACAATCAAACGAGCAAAATACTTCTACAACGAATTCTGAAGCTTCGTTAAAAAAGCCAAAGAGTGTATTATCTCGTTTTGGAGGCAATATTCCAATCATGGGAATGCCAATGGGACAACCAAGGCCAATTAAGAAACCAATTGACGATATTCCTAAACAAGAGCTTCCCTCTGAAGAGACTCCTCAAAGCGATAACACAAATCCGATTGAAAATGAAAAAGTTGGTGGAGATATACCCGAAATCCCAGAAGAATATCCAAATTTGGATTCCAATGTTGTGATATTAACTAATGAGAATGAAAATGTTCAGTGTAATGAAATTGAGCAAGGAAGAGCTGATGAAAATCAACATTCAGAACCCCTAACTGTATTGAACAATACTCAGGAGACCATACCTGAGAGCACCCAAAATGTCGAACAACAGTGCAATAATTCTGAAGCATTAGCAAATGAACCATCAACTCCGAATGAAGAAAATATTACATGTGACCCGAGTGAAAAATCCAATCTTCAAATTGACCCCCCTATCCAAGAAGAAGAGTTATCACCAGAAGAAAAGAAAAGGAGGTTTTTGGCCAAGATTGGCGCAGGCCCTTCTATTATGGGTGAGCGCCTTCCAGAGCCTGCAGAAGCGGAAAAGAAAGAACCTGAAGATGAAACTGTTTATGTTCCACCTGTTGTTGTTCGAAGAAGTGTATCCAAGGGAAGGAGACCGCCTTCCAGACCTGCAAAGTAAACTCTAGTTCTTTCTTTTATATATGGCACATATCGAGTCTTTTGTTACATCAGCAATTGGATTCAGCTCTCACACTAATATCCCAGTTCTTAAAAACCAGAATTGTTTATCATTTACGCCTTTTCCTGAGAATAATTGGATGATTCCTTTCCACCCAAGTTCATTATATGATATCTCAATGGAAACAATACAAAATATATGTGATGTTCATGCCCCATTGGATTTAAAGAATATTGATGTCAAAAGGAAGAATCTAGAACCTGGATTTAGACAAAAAACTTTTTTATTATTTATTGAAGTATCTGAGGCAACTGTGAAGAACGGTATTATCAAAGAATTCTGTAATAATATGCGAAATTTTGGCCAAAGGCGAGTTCCTGTATTCTTTTCTATAATTGCATATGGAAGCAGCTTTAGATTTCCTGTTATAAGCAAAAATGGAAAATCTATGCGAATTGGAACATATTCAGAACTTTTTGATGAGTTTCCATTTATTCATGAAACTATTTATTTCAATATGCTTAAAATGAATGATCTCTTTTTAAAATATATAGATATATTAGAAGAAATGGTTGATGAACCAGTGAAGGTTTCTATATTTAATATTATAACATGTTTTTCTCAATTCATTTGTGGCTTAAAAAACCCTGTTTTTATTATTGGACAATCACTTAATGATGTTTCAAAAGAAGATGCTGTTGGTCTTTCTATAATGCTATTCGAAAAATATTTTTCTGTTGATTTTTTCTTGTATGGTAGTAATGTATATCCCAACCTGATTAAGCTATTTACCACCTGCAACTGTAAGATTAATCGATATGGTGTTTCTCAAACAATGAAACTTGTTTCTGATATTTTTCGAGAAATGGCGATGCCATGCGTTCGATATTGTTCAATAGTTATTAAAGCACCAACATTTATAAAGATTAACAAAATTGTTGGACCTGGTATTGAGACATCAACAAACACTCTTCGCGTTCCAAAAGTATGTTTAAATGATACATATTATGTTTTTTATGAAATAACTGATGATTTTCCGTGCAATCATAATGTTTTTATTCACTTAATGTTGAGATATCTGGACTTTAATATGGAAAGATTCTATCGTGTAATTCCATTCCTGATTAATCACTCAACAGATGTAGAATTGATTCGAAAGTCAATATGTGCTTCAACCCTATTGGCTTCATCAGCTATTCTTATATGCCAAAATGTTATAATTGATAATAATGTTAAACAAATGATTGGTGAGCATTCCATTTCTTTAAAAAGTGATATATTGAAAGAATATTTACCAAATGATTTTCCGAGTTTAGCTAGTGCCCCTCTACATTTTGTCTCATCGTTTGATGGAATAATTAATACATTTGGAAAAAGACCATTAAATATTTTCCGCTTATTGTCCCCGGTTGCATATTCTAATGATCATGCTGAATGGATGCCAATTACAAAACCTTTGCTTAAATCAACAGTCCCACTTGTTGTGCCTTTGACAAACAAATATGTATTACTATTGAATGAAGCAACTCCAAATAATATTGATTTCCAGTACTATATTGACAATGATGCATTTTTCGAAGATGGAAACATTGAGAATTATTATTTCAGACTTATGTTACTCATTTTTGATGAAAAATCTGATTAGTTTTTCATTTTTTTGATACTAGTTTGAGATAGTTTCGGTTTTTCTTCTGAGTTAGAAGGAATGTTATCTTTACCATTAATCTTTTTTGCAAGTATTTGGTTTTCTATCAAAAGATTTTCGTTATTTGTTATTAAATTCGATGTTTTTCTTTCTTCTGAAGCAATGGCTCTTTCCAAAGCCAATACGTTTTTGACTTGGCCCTCAAATCCTTGTTGAAATGCCTTTTTTGAAGAAATCGCTTGTGATAATGATTTTTGTGTTTCAGCTAAGAGTTTTTGAATATGATTATGCTTGGCCCTCTCTTGAGTAACCGTTTCCCTCATTTGATTGCATTGATCCTTGAAAAACAGCGCTTGTTTCTGTTCATAAATAATCTTTTCTTGTAAATCCAATAGTTGTTGTTCATACTGACTCAATTGATCTTTCAGTTGCTTGGGGTTCATTTCAAGTAATTCAGATTTTTCTTTTTCTGAAAACTCAAGTTTCTCTTTGATTAACCCTAGTTCACAAAGAACCCTATCATGATCTTTCATGGAATCCATTCTGTGCTCTCTGATCTCCTTCAAATCATTCTCTAATGATAATACTTTCACTCTAAGATCACTAGTTTCGAGACTCAAATTTTTTTTGTCTTTTTGAAGTTTTTCGGCTTCACTTATTATTACACTGGGTACAGAATAATATGAAGTTCTTCCCATCCACCACCAGTTTTGTTGATCTTTAACAAATAATTTTTCTGTGTGAACAATTGATTTCCATCTCCTTAGCATTATGACTGTATCAATTATTGGTTTTAGAATCAATTTTTCTGTAGGCTGTGTTAGTATAGATGATAATTGTTTGCCCATATCAATAACTGGTTCATTTGTTTGTCTTATCTGATTAGCTATTTTATTTTTTACCTTTAAAGCATTAATACATTCATTAGATCTCATTATTTCTGATTCGTTCGCCAATATTTTTCTTTTAAGCTCATCGTTTTCTGCTTGTATTTGATTCAATTCGTTAATTGTTTCCTTATGTATCTCTTCGAATACCTCTTTTTCTTTGGAAAGCTCTATATATGCTTTAGTTTTTTGTTTTAACCTCATTTTCAGGTTTTGGATTTTTGATAAGTATAGCTTAAGAGTATTAATCACATCTTGTTCGTTATTGCTATCTGGGAATAATTCCATTATTATAGCAATGTTCTTTTTCATTGTATTATTCTCTTTTTCTATTTCTTTCATTGTTGTTCCCTGCTTTGAGTATTTATCTTGTATATCTTTTGTTTGGAGGATTTGATTATCGAGTTCCTTTTTAAGCCTTGATAGTTCTTTCTTTGATTGTATTGAATCAGATTTGCAAGATCCAATTTTTCTTTTTAATTCTGCGATTTCTTCTCTTTGGGACTGGTTTTCTTTATGAAGAGAATCATTTGATGATGACAGTTTTTCATTTTCATATTGCTGCTTTGTGGATATGGTATCTTTTAAGTGATTCTCTTTATTTAAATCAATTATACATGATTCGTTCGACTGCAGAATAATATTCTTTTCCTTGATCATTTGTCTATACTTATCTTTCATTTTCAGGATTCTTTCTTCGCATTCTTTTTTCACTGTCAATAGTTCCTTATCAGATTTTTCTTTCATATCATTAACCATTTGTTCAAGTGATTGTTTTTCTTTGTTGAGATTCTCGAATAATTTATTTTTTTCCAATAATGTTGCTTTCAACTCAACCAGTTCATTTGTTAATAAACTAATTTTATTCTCATACTGATTCTTATCATTTTCGAATGATGATTTTTGGTTTTCAATGGATTCTTTTAAGTATTCTGCTTGATTTCTCGTGGAATAAAGCTCTTGATTTGTTTTCAAAAACTCACCAATCTTGTTTTGTATTTCATCAAGAAGATCATCTTTTTCCATTGATCCTAAAGATGGTGTTGATGATCTAGAAGTATCAGATTTTATCTGAAGCGCAGCCATTTCAGTTGATTCACTATCTTCATACATTATATTTTAAACGTCTGCTAAAGTTTATTACATTGGCTTAAGCCTGATCATATAACATGAGGCATCTCCGTTTTCAGAAGCAGAAATGAAAGAAGCCCCGAAAGGAGACATTGCAACACAAGAAACTGGAGTTGCGAATGATTTAGTTTGGCCAATAAATGAACCTGAAGTATAATCAAAAGCCTGAGCTAAATTACATCCTCCTCCACCAGCTACTAAATTCATTCCATTATTAGCCATTTTGGCTGATGTAACTAGACAGTCATGGCCTGATATTCCGCTATCCATATGAACTTCTTTGATTCGCTTTGCTGTACCAAAGTCCCATACTTCTAGTTGCTTTTTGTCTCTATATGAACCAGTCAAAATCTGTCCATCGTACATATCAAGAGCATCTCCACGTATGTGAGGACCAACAATGGCTCTTTCAGAGGTTCCAGATCGAATGTCCCAAATCAAAACTCTATCATTGCCTACTGCAGATAGAATAATATTGGAATCCTCAGAGTGGTACATTATCGTGTGAATTGATGATGCTTGTGATGAAGAAGACCTACCAGACATATTTATTAAAGCTTTCGTCCTCTTAATACTTTCAAAATCATACAATCTAATTGAACCATCAGCACATGCAATTGCGAAGGAATCTCCAAAAGGATCTGTAACCATTGAAACAAGATTGCTCCCAAGATGCCTTTCAAAATGTGCAATTTCATTACTAACAGTGTTGTATAAAATAATGAAACCATCCTTCGTTGAAAATAAAAGAATACCACTATCAGATGGATGAAATGATAAACCACTGACAGGGTAGCTACTAAGGTTTTGCTGGGTACTATTCTGGAAAGACCCATCATATGATGAAACAACTGTTACCACACCAGGTCGATTGGAATATGCAACTCTACCTCCATCCTGTGAGTACTTAATACATGTCATTGGAGATGATGTGGCTTCAATAGACCAGGCGGGTTCTGGTACAACAAAGAGCTCCTCAGCTTCAAACATAAAATAAACTTCCACTTTTCTTCATAAAATTTTGAGATCCCAACGATAAGTAAATATTGAAATATTTATAACAAAAAATAATTTTTAAGTTAAGAAAAGTTGGATGAATTTGTGTGAGATACAGTTCAAAAATTATTTTTTACTTCTTTTTTTCTATTAATCTAGATGTATATTGGATAGCATCAAAATGTCTTTTCATAACAAGAATCTCTCTGCATTTTTCTTCCTTTTGCTTTAGAGTCTTGAACATATTATCAGTAAAACGAAGCTCATTAAAAAGTATTTGTTGATGATTCTTGGCAAATTCAATTAATTCATATATATGGCTCCAATATCCTAAAAGAGTTTGGGTTTGAAGAGTATGATCGAGTTTTCCTTCCATAATTGGAGATATTTTGCTCCGTCCAAATTCAATTTGTCTTATGTTGTGGGCAATATATGGACCAAAATCATTGAATTCATCAAGTTTCATTTTGGATAATAATGCAACTCTCTCAGCACTACCTTTCATTAAAAAATCCTTACATGATAGAGCTGTTAGGGCAATATCTGCTGATGCATACTGAAGGAATTCTTCGGTTACATATGAGACAATTGATAAGTCTTTATGATGAATGAGATATCTATTGGCATCCCATGGATATTCTTTGTGTTTGTCTGCTAACCAATCTTTTGCTCGATTCATATATGGATCGTCACACATTGATTGTGAAATGAGTGATTCTAAACCTTTAACTGCGGTATTTCTTATAATAGAATCTATTTTGTTTCCGATACTTGAAACTTGTGCATCAAACAATCGAGAGGTATTAAACTCAATTCTTAGATCTGATAAAACTTTCAAATCACGGGTGAAATCAAATGAAAGAATTGTAACTCGAGGATGTCCAAAGAGTGGAGATAAAATACTACTTAGCTCGGAAAAATCAATAATTTCACCTTTTTCATCAATATACATAATGATAAAACCAGGACAATCTCCAATCTCGGGAATATCTTCATTGTTGAAATCCATAATATCAAAATCGGAATTAAAAACAAATCCAAATTGAATACAAACTGATTCTGTATCAAATGCAATAGTAACTTCTTTACCTGATTCTAATAGTGCAATATAATTATGAATTTGTAACCTCAATGATGAAAAATCACTAGTTCCCCAAATAATTTCATATTTAGATCCAGTTATAGGCATAAATACTTCTTTGATATTGATACCATCAATAGGTGTTGGTTTGGAATCTTCATTTGTAATACTAATCCCCAAATTAAATCCTTCTTTAATTTGATTCCGACGCATGATTTCTTGCTTTAGAATATTAATATCACTAAAAACATATCCACGTTCACTACAGAACTCTGACAAATCACGCCACTTACATGTACTTTCAGACATAGAATCATAATTACCAACTATAATCAAACCATATCGAGCTCGAGTTAATGTAACATTGATCCTTCGTTCATCAACAAAAAAGGATGAAAGACTTGATGGATCTGTCTTAGTAAGAGAAACAATAATATAATCACGTTCATTGCCTTGGAAATTATCAACGGAGGCAATCTTAAGATCTCGATTATTAGTATATGAAAAAATCATGTTTCGCAACTTGGTCTTTTGCTCCGCATATGGTGTAATAATTCCAATTTGAGAATATTGAACACCAACGCGACGCATAATATTAACAATATCATAAATGACTTTCGTTTCTTCTTCATTATAATATGATGTACCTTCCTTCTTTTCAATGCCTTTCACATCAAAAAAGGTGACTGGTTGAATAAATCCACATCGATCTGATGCTGAGACACCATTAGCAATACTACCTCCATAAAAAGTAAGACTTGGAAATTCACTGATAAGAGGATGCATTCGATATTGAAGATTCAGAAGAGAAAAACAATTCTTGTTATTTCCATAAAGATTTACAAGTCGCTCAAACATACTACGTTCATATCCAATTCGTTTCAAATCTTGAGAATTGTTTAAGGATGGTCCCAACTGTCGTTGATCTCCAACTAAAATAACTCGAGAAGCACAATGAATAAATGGAATAATGCATTCGGGTTCAAATGATTGTGTAGCTTCATCAATAATTACTGTATCAAAAAGAAGTGTATTCAAACACTGCTTGCCAGCTGAAATGAGTGTGCAACAAACGACTTGAGCCTCTGCAACTACATTTTGTTCAATTATAGATCTCAATCGTTCGCACTCTTCTTCTTTTTTAGGATCAAGTGGATGGTCCCATGATTCATACTGAAGCTCTGCAAATCTCTCTGCTTCTATAGTATCACGATGAAGCATATGATAGTATGCAAGAGATTTCTGTGTTTCACTCAAACCATTAAGGCTCTTGAAATCCATTTTGCTTGAACCTGTCCAAACAAGTCTGCTTGGGTCACCACCAATCCTGCGTTTGATAGCAAAAACTTGATTCTCAATAGTAACATTAGAAGGACCACAAGCTAAAATGCGTTCGTGGGGATTTCGAGTCAATAATTGATAAACTATCTCTGATATAACATGTGTTTTACCACATCCTGGGGGACCTTGAATCAATGTAAATGGATTGGTAAGTGCTTTGGCAACTGCTTCTTTTTGTGATGGGTTAAGTGTCGACGGCAAATCATTGATCTCTTCGCAAAAAGCACAACTATCATTAGGTTCAAGGGATCCCAATATATATTTTTGAATAATCGGATTCAATGTATCAAATAGAGCGAGAGCCTCAAGTTTTCGTTTCGGAATTGTTGTGGAAGGACCAAAACCAATATGATAACGAATTCGTGCTTGGGGTTGGCCATTTTGGTTGTAGTCTGGAGGATGCTCATTTAGGCCCAAATTAAATGATGCATATATTGTTCTTTGATGTATCCTCTTGACTTTCCCAATCATGATTTCAAAATCTGGTTTGAGTCCTCGTTTCATGTTCTCTGATGTATCCCATGTTAGATACACGCTATCGGAAACATTGATCCTGCATGAACCTTTACTGTTTCTACCTCTGGAATTAGCAGGGTAAGCAAATGACGTTGTCCAAACATCCTTTTTCTTTTTTTCATTGAGAAACTTTTTGAAATACATATTATTGGAACTAGATTTAATATAACTCATATTGGAACGTTCATTATGCCATTCTTTTAGAACTGCCAGTCTGAACCTGTAACAGTAATCAGATTCATGTTCATACTGATCTTTTAGCTGTATAACCCGTTTAGAATCTCCTTCCCTATGGGAAAACACATTACCAACTTCTTTAAGTTCTACTTCTGGTTTGAATTCTGGTTCCATATTAAAAATGATTCTTGTGGCTGATCCAAAATTGAGAGAAAAGATCGTAAAAAAGTCAAGTAGACAAAATTTAATATAATGTACTGAAAAGTCAACATCACAAAAGAGACTAGACAACGTAGTATCTTTAGACTCATGAAAAAGAAAATTAAATGAAACCAATATTGGAAAGAATCGGACTCTGGATAAAAATCGGGATAATGGAAAAACAATAAAGGGCAAATGGTATTGTTATTTTTTATGTTTGATGATAATACAGTAGTTAGTTAAGAATGTTTAAATCGTTGATGATTTCGACAGAAAAATGAGTGAAAGTTAGCAATGAAACCCCCATGAAAAGGACATAATACAATTGAATTACTTAACATAGTATTGTTTAAATAATCCATTGAAAAAAATACACTAGATTTGCTAGATATTCATGATTTTAGGAGATTTGTTTTAAAGCGGATTCAAAAAATTCTTAAAAATGATTTTCGATTGTAAATTTATGGATTAATCAAATAGATTGATTGATTATAATCATAAAATCAGCTCTAGGGCTTTCTTTTTAATTATTATATTAGACATATGTTTGATTGCAGAATAATGCTTAGGTTCTTTGAGAATTTTTGTGCATTTATCTAATCTAGATTCAAGAAGACGAATACTATATTGATCAAGACGCAAAACAACAATACTTTGATCTGAAAATAATTTTGAAACATTGATTATTTCGGAAATTTGACTCCAAATATTTAGTAAATCCTGGGTTTGGTAATTATGATCAATAGAACTCTCCATTAGTATAGGAATCTTTTCACGCAAACATTCCATTTGTCCAATAAATATAGAAATTTGAGGACCATAATAGCCAAACTCTATTGCTTTCTTTTGAGTGATACTAAAAACATGGGCCAAATAACCTTTCACCAAAAAATCTTTACATGATAGAGCTATAAGTGGAATATTTGATGATGCATACTTAAGAAATTCTTCGGTTACATAGGATACAATCGATAAATCTTGATCATGAATGAGAAACTTATTAGCATCTGATGGATACTCCTTGATCTTATTCGAAATCCATTCTTGAGCTGAATCAATGTAAAAATCTTCGCAGATGGATTGATATATTACAGTGTCAATGCTTTTAACTTCTGTTTGTCTAATAATGGATTTTACATTGTCTTTGATACTTGAAACTTGTGCATCAAACAATCGAGAGGTATTAAACTCAATTCTAAGATCTGATAAAACTTTCAAATCACGGGTGAAATCAAATGAAAGAATTGTAACTCGAGGATGTCCAAAGAGTGGAGATAAAATACTACTTAGCTCGGAAAAATCAATAATTTCACCTTTTTCATCAA
>Ga0074193_1000395_pt1 | contig 76322 bp, 68 predicted proteins | sample EPASupsiteHSE605_FD_64523 | JGI IMG/M metagenome (GOLD analysis project Ga0074193, IMG submission 64523) | Bioremediated contaminated groundwater from EPA Superfund site, New Mexico - Sample HSE6-05 | ecosystem: Environmental > Aquatic > Deep subsurface > Groundwater > Contaminated ... | reverse complement strand
TTGGATTGTGTTTGCTTGTCTTGATTTTTCGATAAATTGATTCTATACCCATTTTTCTCATTAATCGTTGTACTTTTTTACGATTAACAATAATTCCCTGTCTTTTAAGGAATCTCCTGATTCCTCTTGAGCCAAGATAAGGTCTGTTTAAATGTAGTTCATCAATCTTTGCCATTAAATCAAGCTCATATTTGCTGTCAGGCATTGGTGTATAGTAAAATGTTGACCTGCTTACCTGTAAAAGCTTGCATTGTTCTGATATTGATAATTTTTCATGATTTTTATTGACCATGTCCAATCTCCTTGTCCTTGCTAAATTTGACTGGACACCCGTTCTAAAAAATCTACTTGTACCTGTAATTTACCAATTTGCTTGTATAATTCGTCTTTTTCCTTGTCATCTCTTACTTGTGAACTAACAATTTTTCCATCAAAAATACCTGTAATATTTTCCAGCACTTCTTTTTTCCATTTTCCTATCTGGGTTGGATGAACTTCGTATTTTGACGATATTTCAGCTACCGTTAATTCTCCCTTAATCGCTTCCAATGCCACTTTTGCTTTGAAATTTGAACTGTGATTTCTTCTGTTTTTGCTCATTTCTTTTTCCTTTCCTTATGAGCAAAATTATATCTTATTCACCTGTCCAATTTTTTGGGTCCTCTATAATTTTGCTGTCGAAAGAATATGTTTTTACGATAATTTTTAAAATATCAAGATAACTGTTAATACTGCTAATTGAAAAACCTTCATCAAGTTTTTGCATTTTAAATTCGTTAATCATAACCTCGTTAATTTCTGGAAGTTTGGCTTCAGCAAAAAACGGGATTAAATGATTCTTTATATACCCTTTGTAAGACATAGTAGTTGAAGGTTTTATCCGTTTTAAATATTGTCCCTTCAAAAATAACTCAGCAGCTTTTTTAAAATCACCTGTAAATTCCTGCTTTGGCGGCTTATTCTTTGCTATATTTTCCTGATTTGCTTTTGGAGGAGACTTAAATGCTTTAATAGCCGGATTTCTGAAATTATGTATTTCCCTTTCAGTAAATTCCTTTTTCAGCCTTCTCATAAACGATTGAGGAGACGGGAAATAAGGATTGTCAGGATTTTCTATTTCCTCTTGCTTTCTGAGTTTTTCAACCGCTTCGCTTAATCTTGGAGAAAATGGTGAAAGGTATATCTCCAGAAACTTTGAATATAGTTTATCTTCAATAGAAGATTTGTTTGAAATTTTTATTCCGTATTTAGCAAGCAGCGCTGCTTTTCCTGATTGAATACAAATTTTTCTTGCTTTCAAAACCTGAGAATAAGAAGTTTTCATATCGGGATATACGAGATTCCACTTTTTTATGAACAGTTGCAGCTTGGATCCTGTCAAGCCTCTTGAATCTTCAAGTATTCGTAAATATTTATCCGCCCGCTTTCTGGAATATTCTGGAGCTTTTAAATATTTTTCATAATCCCGTTTTTCTTTTTCTGGATCGAAAAAATCTTCCGGTTTAAACATTTCACGAGGTTTAAATTCTATAGGAACAATTTTTTCAACTTTTTTAGGTATATTTCTGATGATTTTTTCAAGATAGAAATACTTTCCATTATCATTTTTTTTAATTTGTCCTGTTTGTACAAGAGATTCAAGATTTGAAACCACCTCTTTTTCATCTTCTCCTGACATAATAATAATGTCATCAAGTTCAAAGCTATTAAGCCTTTTGGCAAGCTTAAGCAATTTCTGTTGTATCATCATTAATAAACTCCTTTAAAGTTATCTCATCAATTGTATTTAAGCCATTTGCCTGAGCTATATATTCTGCTTTATTTATCATTTTAACGATCTGGCGAAACCTGTTTGTACGATTGTAGATAAATTTAACCGCACATTCTGTCATTTCAACTTCGCATAGCTGCTCAACTATGACTTTTACATCTTTTTCAGAAAATGGTTCAAATTTTAGTTTTTCTGAAATCCTGTCATACAAATGCCGATACCTCATTAATTTTTTATCAGCCATTGACATACCAACTAAAACAACCGGAATATTTGTCTTGTCGTGAATATCCCTCAAGGTTTCTATAACCTGAGCATCTCCGGTCAGATAATCAATTTCATCAACTATAATGACTCTTGGTTCTTCTTTTAATTGCCTTATGCACTGCTTAAAAAGATCGGACGATTTATAGTAAGGGACTTCGCCTAATTCTTCGACAAGTTCTTCCAGCAGCCATCTTCCTGTCATAAGATTTGTGCTTCTAATAAAAACTGCATCATTTTGGGTTGCCCACCATAAAACTGCCTGAGTTTTACCAAGCCCCGGCTCTCCATAAACCAGAGCCATACCAGGCACTCCTTCACTTCTGTTTTGAAGATTATTCATCAGGTTTATAAAATTTTTCACATTTTGTGTTCTGGTAAAAACCTTTCTCATTATTTATCTTCTCCATATATCTGCTTGAATTCACTGCTTTTCTGATAAGATTCAAACCACCTTCTATCAGTCTGATCGAGGCATCCATGTTTAAGATGCCATTCATAACGTTCAAATTTGCTTTTAAAAACTGGTCTTGCCAGAATCTGAGTCGGTTTTATTTTTGGAATCAGTTTTGTTTCTGATGGTGCAGATTCCTGAATATCAAAAATCTCATCAGTCAGTTGTTTTTCAATCATATCGATATCCTCTGCTATAAATAACTGTTTAACTGCCTTTAATGTCTTATTTCTCAGTTTTCGTTGTTTTACGATTTTTTGTTTGTAATCCTGAATGTCGTTGATATCCCCTAATTGCTGAGCCAATGGATGGGTTGAAGTTACTCTCTCAGCTCGGCATAAAAACTCACCTTTCATTGAATAAACTTTGATATAGCTAAGATCAAATAAGCTGTACCTGATTATTGCCTTATCTCTGATTCCATAAAGAGCATCATCAAAATAATGCTGCTTTAAAAACCTGATGCCGTTTCTGCCTATGGTTTTTACTTCCATTGCCATCATGAGATCATCCAACTCCTGCTCGTTTATATCCTGTCGTTTGACTTCAGCCAATACTTCAGCAATTGTTTTCCCCGGAACATTCGGGCAAGGAAGTGAATGTTTATACTCCAACCAAGCTTCAACAAGCTGGACAGCTTCCTGAATTGTAGGAATATATCCGCTATGAATATCCTTATGGAGTTTTTCATTTCTTTTCATATAGGCGGGCTTATTATCTATTGATGAGCCGATATATGAAGGAAGTAGCTTTTCAAAACCCTCTTGAAATTCAAGAAAAAATCTCTCTATAACCTTTGCCCTTGCATTATACGGAGCAGCAAATACAGACTTTATTCCAAGCCTTCCGTATAATCCTGTAAAGCCTAACTCCTCGAAGTTTTTATCTCCTTGAAAAAACTTTGCTTTAAAGGCTCTACCGTTATCCTGATAAACAATATCAGGAATCCTGCCTGTGTTTAAAATCGCATTCCTTAAGGCGGAGGCTATGCATTGCGTATCTTCTTCAAGCTGGATTTCAAATCCAACGAGCCCTGTAGATTTCCAGTCGAGAAATCCAACCAGATTTGCTCTGCAGGGTCTGCCTGTAAAAGGATTAATCACTTGAAACGCTAATTTATGTCCATCTGCTATGAAAATTGAGCATACATCTAAAACAGTTGCATCTCTTACAATATAGGGTTCAACTTTATCCCTGAGTGCCTTGCTTCCTTCTCTTGCCAGAATCCACTTATCATAATGCGTAGTCTGAAACCATTGGGCATAGCGTCTAAAAGTTATTTCTTTCGGTAAAATCTCATATCCTCGTTTGGTTAGGATATGTTTTGTTAATCCTATTGCCTTCCCAATACTGAATTTATTCTGGTTTAAAAGAAGCTTCATAAAGATTTTGATTTCTTCATCGGTAAGCGTAGTCCTGCACTCTCTTGAACCTTTATACTGATAATCAGGAACCAGCCTTGTCCAATCGCTTGTACCAGCCAACCTTGCTTTCCATCTGTAAATACTGCCGATAGAAGTCTTTCCTAATATTTCAAAAATATTTTTATGAAATTCTCCTGTGTTATACAGGTTTAAAAATTCGTCATTAGCTGCTCTTTTATTCTTTTTACCTCGCTTATATTCCTGCCAGAGATTTAAAAGATCAAGTCTTGCTAACGCTGTCTTTTTCATATTTTCAGGAATTATCTTTTCCTGTACAGGCTGGAAGTTAAATTCAATATCCTGTGTTTCTTCTGCTACCAGAGCTTTGTAATAATCATTAATGTATTTATTCTGAAGCTCTGGTTCAACCGAGCTTAAACAAATTCTATAACTCTTTCCTCCTCTTGTTTCTTCAGTTTTAGCTATATATTTATTTTGTCTTATAGCAAGCCTAATTGCTCTTTCAGTAACTCCTTTCATCTCTGCAAGAGTTTTTACATCAATAAAGACTTTTGAAGTATCAAGAATTTTGTCGGGTATTTCGTTCATTTGTCACACCTATTAACTAATCTATTGTTGTGTATGATAAATCGGAATTCTCAGAATGGAACTGCATTCAGGGAACGTGTGTCTGTTTTGCAACAAAAAGTTTATGCTAATATTTAGATATGAAAAACAATTCAAGATATTTGTATATAATTGAGGAGCTAATGGCAGCGGTAAAAGCACATTAGCAAGCGAACTGTTACCTGAAGAAAAACTTGAATTTCTTAATGCTGATGATATTGCTAAAGGTATTTGTCCTGAGAATATTGAAAGCGTAAGAATATCAGCAGGTAAAGAGGTTTATAAAAGATTAGATTATTTCTTTAAGCAAGGTATTTCATTTGCTATTGAAACAACTCTTGCAGGAAACAACCATATTAAAACAATCAAAAAGGCTAAAGAGCTTAATTATGAAGTAACCCTGATTTATTCCTTTGTTGATAATCCTGAAATGTGTATAAAGAGAATAAAAGCAAGAGTATTAAACGGTGGTCACCATATTCCCGATGAAGATGTAATCAGACGTTTTTACAGAAGTAAAAATAATTTTTGGTTTAAATATAAAGATATAGTTGATGAATGGGCTATCTTTTATAATGGTGAAATTCAATTTATTCAAGTCGCTAAAAGTGACAGCAAGAATATTGAAATTCTTAATGAAGACCTTTATAATGAATTTACAAAGGAAATAGAACAATGACCGAAAAAACAAATAAATTATTTGATAAAATTACAAGAATAGGAAATAGAGCTGTAAAAAAAGCTCAAGAAGAAAATAGACGTAAAGGAATACCAAACGTCTATTATATCAATGGGAAAATTGTTTTTGAACTTCCAAACGGTCAATTAACTACAGATTCTCAGTTTTAAAAATAACTAAAATAATATTTAATAATATTGAGGTACCGATTTGGTACCTCAATATGTTTCTATAATTGAAGATTTGTATTGTTTCAGATACTTAACTTATCTGATCTTAATAATTTGAGAGGTTATAAAGTATAATTCTCTCGGCAGTTCTTCCTTCTTGAGGCATAGATTTTCATGCATGTAATTAACACCAAGAATGCGAATTATCAGTTTGGAGATTATAAAAACAATCATTTTTTTGATGGTAAAAATGCCAAAATTGAATACAAAACCACAATCTTCAAGAAACAGAAATAACAGCGATAACTAAACGCAATAAATCATCTTTAATTGATATAACTGCTTTTTACTTCCGGCTAAATTTTTTTGAACATGAAAAACACAGGATTGAACAACCTTTGACACATTTCCCTCTAATTTCCGCAAACTTCCGAGCGTGCCAAAAACTGGAGTATTCTTTCCTCGCCCAGAAAGTCGCCTGTAATATAGATATATCAAGAGTAAGAGGCAGCTCGGGCAGAAAGATTATACTCCGATTCATACTCCAGAAATACTCCGAAATGTGGCATTTTTATCAGACCTTTTATATGGCTAAAACTGGCAACACACCGCCAAAACAGGCAAAATGGCAAAATTTACAATCGGATTTAAATGTATACTGATAGTATAAATTTGTGGATACAATTAACTGCTCTGTTTCTTCTGAAAGAGTTGGAACTATAATATATAAATAATCTTTAGCTCTGCTTAAGGCGACATATTTCATCAATTGTATTTAAGCCATTTGCCTGAGCTATATATTCTGCTTTATTTATCATTTTAACGATCTGGCGAAACCTGTTTGTACGATTGTAGATAAATTTAACCGCACATTCTGTCATTTCAACCTCGCATAGCTGCTCAATTATGACTTTTACATCTTTTTCAGAAAATGGTTCAAATTTTAGTTTTTCTGAAATCCTGTCATACAAATGCCTATACCTCATTAATTTTTTATCAGCCATTGACATACCAACTAAAACAATCGGAATATTTGTCTTGTCGTGAATATCCCTCAAGGTTTTTATAACCTGAGCATCTCCTGTCAGATAATCAATTTCATCAACTATAATGCCTCTTGGTTCTTCTTTTAATTGCCTTATCCCTTATGGCATTGTTCCTGCCATAAAGACTTACTTGATTTTTATGAATTTCTATTACTTCATCTAAAGTTAAAAAGTTATAATCCATTATTCAGCCAGTTTTTTAAGTACATCACCATATTTATCATTAATAAGATCAAGATTTTTTTGTAGTTGTTCTTGTCTTTTCTTATCTCTGATGGGTTTAATAAGAATTATATCTCCATTAGTTGAAACATCAAGAGGAGTTTGATTATCAATATTTAAAAGTTCAAGAATACCTTTATCCAGAATAAGAGCCTGACTATTGCCAACTTTTCTGAGCTTTTTAATCATTTCTGGTTACCTCATTGTAATAACAATATAGCAAATTACATTATTTTTACAAGGGTAAGAGGTTTTTTCTTTTTTATTTCTCATATTCATTACAACCCAACAAAAATTGGTTATTTAATACTCCAACATTTTGCATATTTTAATGAAGAAGCAACATCTATAATAAAGTCGTTTTTTAGATTTAATGTTCTTTTTAAATCATTGAGTATAGTTTTATTCATTCCCAATTCTTGGCCTAAAGCTCCTACCATAGCTTTAACTCTTGCAGATTCTTGCTTTGCTGAAATTCCCAAATCGTTAATATCTACTTCTCCTGATATAATAAATCTTTTTATCTTCAAAATATTTTTTGAAGGTGTTGTATCAGAAATTCGATCTATATCGATCAAAGCATCAAGAATAATTCTTTCAATAGCTGTTCCTGAATGAGGCCATTTTCTGTGTATAAACTTAACCCCTTTGTTATTTTTCATCGGACAATCACAAGCAATAACTGTAATATTGGGAACTTGTGTTGTTAAACCAATATTATTAAATCCGCTTATCCCACTAATACAATAAAAAGCCTTTTTCTTTTCAAGTTTAAGAAAAATTAGTTTTAAATAATCTGGTACATTTTCTCCTAAAACAGTCATTTTAGGGCGATAATAATACCCCTTTTCGATCCTTTTTATAATATTTTTCTGACATAAAATACTTAATGCCTTTGAAACAGAAGCCACAGGGTAATCTTTAAAATCTGAATTGCTCCAAATCTTGTTATAATCGTGATTATTTAAAATAGCTTCTTCAACTACCTTGTAAATTGAGAGTTTCATTAATATTTATCCTTTTAATCTTTTTATACAAATAAATTAAAATACTCTGCAAAAACATAAAGCTGTATATTTTTAATCTTTTTAGATTCATTCAGCAGTCCAAGAGAGATAAAATCCCTAATTAACTGGTTCGCTGTCTGATTGGTAACTTCAAGCTGTTCTTGAATATCTTTTGTATTGATTATTGGCTTTGTATAAAGAAGTTTTAATAGTTTTTGTGCATTTTCTGAACGTTTGCCAAGCTGAGATATTTTAGCCTCAGCCTGAGTTCTGATTTCAACTATTTTTTCTAGGGTTTCTTTACTGTTTTTAGCTGTATCCCTTACTCCAACAAGAAAGAACCTTATCCATTGATCCATATCATTAGAAGTTCTTACCATTGTTAATGCATCATAATAAGATCCTCTATTTTTATCGAAAAAGTCAGATAAATACAAAGTCGGTTTAATAAGAATACCTTTAGATATAAGATGCAGCGTAATTAAAAGCCTTCCAATTCTGCCGTTTCCATCTAAAAAGGGGTGGATAGTTTCAAACTGATAGTGGCTTATTGCAACTTTTATAAGTTCAGGAATTTCTAAATTTTCATTGTGCCAAAACTTTTCGAGGTCGCTTAAAAGCTCTGCCAAATCCTCGTGAGCAGGTGGAACAAAAAAAGCATCAGCAGGACTTGGACCTCCTATCCAATTTTGGCTTTTTCTTACTTCTCCAGGCTGTTTATTTTTACCACGTACACCCTGAAGCAATACACTATGGGCTCCTTTCAAAAGACGTGTTGATAAAGGCAACTCATCTAACTGCTTAATAGCAAAATTCATTGCTTTTGTATAATTCTGAACTTCCTGCCAATCATCCTTTTTTTCAGGAGATATTTCAGCTTCTGATAATACTGCTTCGTCAATTGAGGTTAGTGTACCTTCAATTCTGTTTGATGTGGTTGATTCTTTTAAAATATGCATATGGATAAAGAAGTCAACTTCAGGTATGAATTTTGAATAAGCGTTTAATTCACCCAAAAATCTGTTAGCTTCTTCAAGAAGAAGGCTGATTCTTGCATCTTCCCACTGATAAGACTGATTTACAGATGAAGGAAGAAAACTCTTATATTTATACTGCTGCTTATACGCACCCGCTTTATAATTACCCATACTATCACCAAATGTAATTTAATCTCATATATTTTACATTTGTTCTATGAAAATGTAAAGGAAATTAATTTGCGTTACATTTCAAGAAGATAAATGTAACGCAAATTAATCAAAGCCTATTATATTGCATTACATAATAATTTACTGAATATTTACGATAAATTCTTCACTACAAGCAATACATTGACCATTTTTTACAATAAAGCACTGCACACAATGATTATCTTTATATTTAGTAGTTATGCTCAAGGTTTAATTCCATATCATTATTAGTGGTTTCGTTTTCTGATAATTCAAGTTTAAACTTAAAAATTTTCCTGCAATTAGAATCTTCTTGCCATGCATCAACTAATTTAAAAATACCGTTATAAACCCATATTCCATCCTTAATTTTTTCATATACCTTTACTAATTCAGCCTCAGCCTGTTTATTTACATATTTCTTGGCCACTTCATAAAATAGTCCATTTTGAGTTAAAGAACCCCCAGGATTATACATTGGTTGGTCAATATTTTTAGGATCTTCTTTTAAATTCTTCCCTAATATTAATCCGTATGAAGCAAAGAGAAAGATTGAATCTATGTATATTGTAAAGACGATATCCCTTAAACTGCAAGCATTTAAAATGGATTCTTAATTACTGTTTAAACTTATATTGAAAATCCAAAAATATGAGTGGCAATAAAGTAAATGCCCGCAAGAATAAATATTACTCCTGTTACTTTTCTCATCCAAAACTCAAATTTTACCAGGCCATTATATGCTTTTCCCACAGAATTAATACTAAAAGCAATAATTACAGCGAATATCACTACTGGAAGTCCTGTTCCAATGCCATAAATAAGTGGAAATAAGATTTTTGAATTGTGTTCGACAGATAAGGAAATTAAACTGCCAAAAAATAATGCTGCTGAAATTGGGCAAAATGACAGTGCAAAGATAATACCAAGCAATAAAGCTCCTACAAGTCCAAAATCCTTAACTTTATCATGCAAGCCCATATGTGAAATTCCTGCAGAAAAGTTTATTTTAACAATTTCAAGTAATACAATACCGATTATTATTAATAGAGGGCCTAAAATTATATTCAAGTATTGTTGAAGGAAATTTGCAATCGAGGGAACTGAAAGCAATCCGGCAACAATTATGATACCCAGGATAACATAGCTTAATATCCTGCCTAATGTATATAAAAAGCCTGAAAACACTGTTTTATAAGGGCAGGTAATATTTTTACCTATGAATGATATAGCTGCAACATTTGTTGCAAGAGGACATGGACTTATTGAGGTAAGTATTCCAAGCCAGAGAGCTGATAGTAAAGCGAATAACATTTTTTCTCCTAGAATGATTTTATTTCTTTGGTTACATAATTTTTAAAGGCATTTTCATTACCTAATTTTGTCCAAATCTTGGTCAGGTTTTTTGACTTTATTTCTTTGCCGTTTTTTACCTTTGATAGAACAACAGATTTTGTATAAAGCTTATAATCTTGTGTATAATGTTTATTTTCAGGCTGATCAAGATCAATCGTTTTAAATTCCACTTTAGGATTGTTTAAAGAGCTTACAGCTTCTCTCGTATAAGCTTCGATCTTTTTACAGCTTACACATCTTGGTTTTGCATAAAAGTAATAAACAATGGTTTTTGAACCGTTTTTTATTTCTGATTTAACAGGAATTTCCTTGCTGTCTGAATTTGCCAAAGAATAGCCTGAAAAGCTGAAAGATAACATTAGTGCTAGAAAAACTGAAAATATTGTTAATAGTCTAAGTGATTTAAACATTATAACCTCCTTTGATTTTTATAATAATATTATACTTCTGTTTTCTGAAAATTTGTATTAAGTATATCTTTAGCTTTATTAGCTACTTTTTCAATAACCTTACTGGTAATCGATGTTTATCCTTTAACCAAACCTAAGTCAGCAAGCATAATATGAGAAAAATTTGTAAATCCTGATTGCACCAATATCTTTTTGGCTCAATTAACAGAACAGCCATCTATTGCCAGAATAGCTAATGCTGCTTCTGTTTCCAGCAAGACAAAACATTTTGCCTGCTCAGTACTTTATCCCGAAAGGATTTTTCTCCTTCAGAAGCCATTCCAGACACTTATTTACCGGACATCATAAGTGAAAGGGTTACAAAGCTTGAAGCCAGATCCTGATTGGAAATTATAATATTATCAGGAACTTTGATATTAGCAGGGGCAAAGTTCCAGATTGCTTTTATTCCTGATTGTACTAGAAAATCAGCAACTTCCTGCGCTTTTGGGGCGGGGACAGTCAGGATTGCGATGTGGACATTCATTCTTTCAACGAGGTCAGGTAGTTTTTCAATATCGAATATTTTTTTACTTCCAACCATCGTACCTATTTTATGAATATCTTCATCAAACAGTGCCGTTATGTTAAGTCCGTACTTTTTAAAGCCTTCATATTTTGCAAGCGCAATTCCAAGATTTCCTGCTCCGATTAAAAAAGCTTCTTTTTTTGTGTTCAAGTCCAGATAATTTTCAAGATGAGCCTTAAAATCTTTAATATCAAAACCGACTTTGGGTTTGCCGACATAGCCGGTTGCGGCTATGTCTTTTCTGACCTGTGTATCGTCTATATCAAGCAGTTTTGCTATAGTTGCGCTTGATATATACTTTTTGCCGGATTCCATTGATTGGCAAAGTATATAGTAATAGCTTGGAAGCCTTTTTAATGCCGGTATTGATATTTGTTTACTCATTTTTTCCACCGTTTATAGTTATATATTTCACAACGTAAAGGCTAATTTGCCCTTACGTTGTGAAAAGTAATTTAATATTTTATTTTTTAACTGCTGAATTTACTTTTGTTGCAATATATTTTTCGAATATCTCTTTTGCCCTTTCCGGCGTTGCTTCGGAGATAATTTCGCCGTCTACTGCTATATTCGGTCCTTTTCCGCAGTTTTCGAAACAGAAGGTAGCTTTAACATTAACTTTATCATCAAGATTGTTATCTTTAATGTTTTTAATAACATCTTCCATAAAGTTATATGATCCTCTCAGATAGCAGCATGTGCCTACACAAACTTCAACTTCTACAGGTTTTGTATCAGTGTTTGCAGGGCTTAATGAGATGCTTTCATCTGAAATTCTTCTTCTGTTTTTATAATGGGTATGAAGAAGTTCATGAGCAAGTTCGCTGTTTGGTTTCTTTAACCATTTGCTGTAAACTTCCTGAACCTGTGGATTTTCATGTGATTTATGCAGAGGCATTTTTACATCAGTATCGTAAAGACCCTTAGCCCTGCATTGTTTTATGGAAGAATCCTTACAACTGCATGGCTGGCCGGCTCCACCGATACATCCACCGGGGCAGGCCATTACTTCCACGATATCGTAAGTAACTTCACCTTTTTCTATTCTGGCAATAAGTTTTTCAGCTTCACTGAGTGTGTTAACTATAGCGAGTCTTACAGGTGTTCCGTCAAGATCAATAGTTAACTCTTTTAATGTTTCAAGTCCACGTGCTTCTGTAATTGCAACTTTTTCAAGCTTTTTACCAGTTACAATTTCATAAGCGGTTCTAAGTGCAGCTTCTGCAACACCGCCTGAAGCACCAAAAATAACACCAGCACCGGTAAAGATACCAAATGGAGAATCCATATGTTCAGGTTCAAGATTTTTGAAGTCAATACCTGCTTCTTTAATCATTCTGATTAATTCCTGAGATGTTATAACTATATCAACATCAGGAGTATTATCTGTAGTAAATTCGCTTCGTTTTGCTTCAGCTTTTTTGGCTGTACATGGCATTATTGAAACGACAACCAGATTTTCTCTTTCAATATTGCTGTCTTTAGCAATAAAATCCTTCGCTATTGACCCGAACATCTGTTGTGGAGACTTGCAGGTTGAAAGGTTATTAAGATATTGAGGATATCTTTGTTCTGCAAATCTTACCCATGCAGGGCAGCAGCTTGTGAACAAAGGCAGTTTTTCTTTCTTTGTAAGTCTTGATATAAACTCTGTACCTTCTTCCATAATGGTCATATCAGCTGCAAATGATGTATCAAATACTTTATCGAAACCTATTTTTCTTAATGCAGCTGTTATTAAGCCAATTGTATTTTCGCCGGCAGGAAGCCCGAATGCTTCACCAACTGCAACTCTGACAGCAGGAGCTATCTGCGCAACTACGGTCTTTTTCTCATTCAGGATTTCATCCCAAACCCTGTTTATATCAGATTTGATTGTCAAAGCACCTGTTGGACATACTGATGTACATTGGCCGCAGAATATACAGTCAACTTCACCCATGTCTTTACCGTAAGCAGGTGTAACTACTGTCTTTGATCCTCTATTTGCAAAATCAAGAACGCCCTGTCCCTGTATTTCCTTGCAAGCTCTGACACATGCACCACAAAGTATACATTTATTGGGATCTCTGACAATTGATGGGTTAGAATTATCAACGGGAACTATTTCTTCTCTTTTACCGAATCTGATTTCCTTAATTCCCATTTTGTTTGCAAGATCTTGAAGATCACAGTTGCCGCTCTTTTCGCAGGTTGTACATTCTCTGTCATGGTTAGCCAGAAGAAGTTCTAGAGAAATTTTCCTGATTCTTCTTGTCTTTTCTGTATTAACTTTAACCTTCATTCCTGGTTCTGGAGGAATTGTACAGCTTGCCTGTACTCCTCTTCCTTCAATTTCAACAACACACATACGGCAGGCACCGTATATTGTTAAATCCGGTCTGTAGCAAAATGTTGGAACTTCTATTCCTGCTTTTCTGATAACTTCAAGCAAGTTTCTTTCGTCAGAAAACTTAACTTCACGGCCGTCTACATATAATATTTTATCTGTACTATTTGTCATTTTTAACTCCTAATTAAAATCTGTGCAAGGATTAACTATTGTTGGCTGATAGCTTTAAATGGGCAAGCATCTATACAGGAGCCGCATTTAATACATTTTTCCTGATTAATTGTGAAAGGTTCCTTGATTTTTCCTTCAATTGCACCGACAGGACACTGTCTTGCACATTTTGAACATCCTTTACAGATATCTTTATTAATAACAATTTTCTTAAATGCCTGACATACACCGGCTGGACAACGTTTTTCAACTATATGTGCAATGTATTCATCCCTGAAATATTTTAATGTTGATAAAACGGGATTTGGAGCTGTTTTTCCAAGTCCGCATAATGATCCGTCTTTAACAGCTAGAGCAAGCTCTTCAAGTAAATCAAGATCAGCCATAACTGCCTTGCCGGCAACAATTTTTTCAAGAATTTTAAGCATATTCTTTGTGCCTTCACGGCAAGGAACACACTTTCCGCAGGATTCGTTTTGTGTAAAGTTCATAAAGAATCTTGCAATTTCAACAATACAGGTATCTTCATTCATTGTAACAAGACCGCCTGATCCAACCATAGCACCTGCTTTAATCAATGAATCATAATCAAGAGGAAGGTCAAGATGTTCTTCTGTTAAACAGCCTCCTGACGGACCGCCTATCTGTACAGCCTTGAATTTTTTGTTATTTCTGATACCACCGCCGATATCAAATATGATTGTTCTGAGTGTTGTACCCATTGGAACTTCGATTAATCCGGTATTATTAACTTCTCCGGTTAGCGCAAATGTTTTTGTTCCTGCACTGGTTTCTGTTCCGAAACTTTTAAACCATTTTGCACCTTTTGTGATGATTAAAGGCACATTAGCAAAGGTTTCAACGTTATTAATAAGGGTTGGCTTTCCAAACAAGCCTTTATTTGCAGGAAATGGTGGTTTTGGTCTTGGCATCCCTCTTTCACCTTCAATTGAGGCCATGAGAGCTGTTTCCTCACCGCAAACAAATGCTCCTGCACCTTCTTTAATATGAATTGTAAATGAGAAATCCGTTCCAAATATATTTTTACCTAAAAGTCCGAATTCTTCAGCCTCTTTAATAGCAACTTTCAATCTATGAACAGCAAGCGGGTATTCTGCACGAACGTAAATATAACCTTCATCAGCACCCACTGCATAAGCTGCAATAGCCATACCTTCCAGAACTTTATTCGGGTCGCCTTCCATAACACTTCTGTCCATGAATGCGCCCGGGTCACCTTCGTCACCGTTGCATATAATGTATTTTTTATCACCCTGAGCCATACGGACAAAGTTCCATTTTCTGCCGGTAGGAAATCCACCGCCGCCACGACCTCTTAATCCGCTGTCAAGTATTTCCTGACAAACCTGTTCAGGTGTAAATTCGTTTAATATTTTATTTAACCCTGTATAACTGCCGTTTGCAATACATTCAGTAATATCTTCGGGGTTAATGTTACCGCAGTTTTTTAATGAAGTTCTTGTCTGCTTAGCATAAAAGTTTATATCTTTATCGTTTGGAACTGGCTTTTGTGTTGCAGGATCAACGTAAAGAAGTCTTTCAACTATCTGGTTATTTTTAAGATGTTTTTCGACGATTTCATCAACATCTTCAACTTTAACTTTTACGTAAGTTACGTGTTTGTCTGGAATTACAACAAGAACACCCTGTTCACAAAAACCGTGGCAGCCTGTTTTCACAGTAGTATATTTTTCTTCTTTTAATCCAACATTTGCACCCAGTTCCTGAAATCTTTTGTATACTTCCATGGAACCGTTGGCAACGCAGCCTGTCCCAGCACAGACGAGAACTCTTGTTCCCATGTCTTTTATATATTTTTGTGCTTTTTCTTTTTCAGCCGCTAAATCTATATTTGTTTTAACTGTCATTATTTTTCTCCTGTTAAGAATGTTTTTTAATAGACGTATTAAAATTGTTTTTTATCCACGATTAAGATTCCTGCATGAGTTTATCCAGAATTATGGAAATTGCATCAGGGGTCATTTGCGGGTATACCTTTTCGTTAATTACAACGACAGGTGCAAGTCCACATGCTCCAAGACAGCTAACAGTTTCAAGACTAAATTTAAGGTCTTTTGTAGTGCCTTTATTGCCTGTAATATTTAATTTCTTTTTAATAGCGTTTAATACAGGCATACTTTTTCTAACGTGGCAGGCTGTCCCGTCACAAACCTTGATTTCGTATTTACCTTTTGGGTCTAAACTAAACTGGCTATAGAATGTTGCAACTCCATAAACGCTTGCAGGGGATAAACCCATTGTTGTAGCGATGTATGTAAGAATTTCTTCAGGTAGATATCTGTATTCTTCCTGAACTTTCTGAAGAATTGCAATTAAATTCTGCTTTTTAGCCTCATACTTTTGAATAATTTCATTAACTTTGTGAAATTTTCTTTGTTCTTCAAACATTTGTTCCGTATTTCCTTCTTTCACTGTACCCATTAATTGCTCCTTTATTGTCTTTTCAGGTTTACAACCTATATATTTATTTAAAAATATTCTATTTCAATTTCTTTGCCACTGTTTTCAAGTTTTGATTTAAGCTCCTTTATTAACTTGAATTTTAACCCACTCTGAACCGGAAAATCAGGATTCTGATGTGCCGGATTGATAGCTCTGCCTACAATAAACTTAATATTATCTGCCTTTTGCAGTTCCAGTGCTAATTCTTCTGCAGGATTTTGAGGCTCGTATTCAACCTGTTCTGATATTTTGTCAAGCACTACCTGAGCGGCATCCTTTGTGCCGTATAATGTGTAAATGTTCTGCAATCCATTGTTATTTCTTTTAATATCGTGCTCTTTTATACTGTCCAGTATTTCAACTGTTTTTGAAAGGGTTATTATCCCTTCTGTTACCAGGTCAATGCCTTCTATTTCAGCTTTGGGCGGTATATTTGATTTTTTATTGTCAAGAATAACCCTTATTTCTTTATTTAGTGATCTTGCAACAATATTAGCCGTAGTTCCACCGCAAACAACCTTTTTGCCGGGAGAATGCAAAAAATGATTAACCATTTCATTGTCTTTTTCCTTATCTACCGGCGGACCTGCAATCATTGTTAAATACCGTTTATCTCTTGCCTTTACTACTACCACTGATGTATCATCTCCTATTTTGCCCTGATATAGCTCATTTGCAATAAAGATTAATTTATCAGCAATTACTGCTGCATTTATTTCTTCATCTATATTTCTCTGTAAATAATTTCCTATTTTTTCCCAGCTCCATCCAAGCTTTATTAAGCCTCCAAGACCTGCATGAATCATTCCATCACTAATTAATATTAAAAAATCACCTTTTACAAGTTTTAATTTGCTTATTTTTATATTTTTTCCGGCAATATTTGTATCTGTAGAATCAAACATTGTAACTCTGCCGTTATGTATAAAAAATGCACTCGGGTTATCAAATTCAACAAGTTTTACCTCATTGTTATCAAAAACCTGAATAATACTGAATGTTGAATATGCGATTTTTCTGGACTGGCATATAGGAAGGGTATTAATTATAGTTTCAACGACTTCTTCAATTTCCATGCCATTAGACAGCATTGTTAAAGCGATTTTTTTAGTGAGTGTGGATAATATATTGGCTTTAACTCCGCTTCCAAGCCCATCAGACAGGACTATTACTGTATTATCTTTGTTCTTTATAATATCTGCATTATCGCCGCAAAGCTCTTCTCCGTACTTATTCAACTGCCTGATCTCACATTCAATAAACATTTTTATTATTCCTGTTGAAGTATTTTGACTAGCTGCCCTAACAATACTTTGGTCTCTGCTGTTGTCTCTCCCAAGAGCCCTGCTATCTCTTGTGCCACACGCATTTGCTTATCAATAACTTTTTGTGCCCGCTCCAGAGTTTCATTTCTTACTTTTATCAGGGCGGCCTTATGAGCTTCCGCATCTGTTATATCGACGAAAATACCTGTAATAAGTTTCTGTTCGGGCACGGAAAAAACAATTCTTTTCATTTCTTTATTTTTTATCAGGGTTTTTGACTCGGAAATAAGTGCATCATTGGCTAAAACTTCTTTAAAAGGCGCATCATCAGTTATTGTAGAAATATGCATTCCTTTTATTTCGCCTTTTTCACTTTCAACCAGTTTCATAAAGGATGGATTTGCTTCTATTATGTTCAGTTTTTTATCGACAACAACTACACAGTTAGGAGTAGCTTCCAGAACAATTGTTGAGAATCTTTCTGCCTGAGAACGCATGTAAGGAATACACATTTCTCTTTCAGCCATTCCCTGCAAGACAGCTATAGCCTTTTCCCTACAGGAATTATATCCGCATGCTCCACAGTTGTGTTCATGTTCAGGTTTTGTTTTCCCTATTGAAGCAAGAATAATTTTTATTTCTTCCTCGGTCGGCTGAACTGCTTTAATAGACTTGTCCTTGTATGTTCTTTCAAGTGATCTTGCAGAAATTAAATCAACGTGATCTTCTTTTTTTGCTTCCTTAAGGGTTTCTATTAAATTATTCCGTAATTCGTAATAGGATTTATCGCTAACTGAATCCGGTTTTAAAGGTCCCATCAGGCATCCGCCTTCACACCCGAGAACTTCAATAAATCTGGCGCAAATTTTATTTTCTCGTAAGGAGTCCAGTAAAGTTTTTATATTTTCTATGCCGCTAACTGAAATTACTTCTTTTTCAAGTTGACTTCCTGTCATTCCTGCTGTTTTTAGCAGTCCGCCAAGTATCGGAAAAAGTGAAGCACTGTCAGCGTAATAATTTTCAAAATCTGTTTCTTCCAGAGAATCAATATCTATTTCTTCCTGCTTAATCCACTGTTCCATTTCCTCAAAAGTCAAGCAGGCAGCAACACCTGATTCGTCAATTTCTTCTTTTTTAGCTATACAGGGACCGATAAATACCATTTTAAACGGCTTTCTGCTTTCTTTTTCAAGTATTTTATAATGTGCAATAACAGGACTGACAACAGGTGCAAGGTAAGGAACCAGGTCAGGGTAATACTTTTCTACCAGATTAACGGTTGAAGGGCAGGAACTAGTAATAACAGGCTTATTTGCATTTTTATAATGTTCATAATGAGCCATTGCAACAGAATATGCAGATCTTGAAGTTAATTCCAGATAATTAAAGCCCAAAAACTTAAGGGCAGTAAGAATTTTGCCTCTCTGCGGCTTTTTATAGTAAGCCAGAAAAGAAGGGGCAATACTTGCAACTGTAATATTATTGAATTTTATTATATCTTTTACTTTATCAATATCATTTCTGGTTGATTTTGCTTTTTGAGGACAAACTTTGATACATTTTCCGTCAAGTATGCATCGTTCAGGGTCAACCTGTGCATGTCCGTCAGTCACTTTAATAGCATTTACGGGACAATACCTGATGCATTTGTAACAGTCTTTGCAGTTGGCTTCATTTGTCCAAAGAATATCCAAGAATACTACTCCCTGTTGATTATGGATTCTATTTTTTGTTTTGCTTCTTCTGGGGTAGCAACATGGAAAATTTCGTCATTTATACTAATGGCTATTCCATCCCCGCAATTTTCAAGACAAAATGCTCCTGAAAGTTCCAATTTTTGTGACAGGTCACCATTTTTTATTGTTTCTTCAAGGTAATCAATAACTTTTTGAGCACCTTTCAGGTAACAACTTGACCCAACACAAACCTTAATTTTAACCATAGTTTTGATTTTATTTCCTATTAAATTAATACGTGAATTTTTTCACTATTTATATTTAGTTTATCATCAAGCGTAAAATTATCAAGATAAATTTTACCCTATCAATTACTACAGGTCTCTATAGAATTATATCCTATATTGTTAAAAATAAATATAGAATTAGGAGAGAATATGGAAAAACCAGTAGTATCTGTAGTAATGTCTACATATAATCGGGAAAAATATATATGTGATGCTATAAAATCTGTATTAGACCAGACTTATAAAGATTTTGAACTTGTAATTATTGACGACGGTTCAACAGACGAAACTTTAAAGAAAATTAATTTTTTTAAAGATGACAGAATTAAATACTATTATCAGGATAATGCTGGTCAAAATTCTGCAAGAAATGCGGGAATAAACTTATCACACGGTAAATATATCGCAATGATTGATTCTGACGATATCTGGCATAAAGATAAGTTAAAGAAGCAGGTTGAAATACTTGATAAAAACCATGATATAGGACTTGTTTACTGCGGTACAGTTTTTATTGACGAAAATAACGGGTCTGTATATAAAAAGCCGCTTGTTGGATACAAAGGTGACATCCTAGACAAACTTTTAATGACAAATTTCCTTTATAATGGCTCTTGTCCTCTATTTAGAAAAAACTGTACAGAAAAAGTCGGGCTTTTTGATACTTCTTTTAAAAGAATGACAGACTGGGAATTTTATCTTCGATTCTCAATTTATTATAAATTCTGGGGTATAGAAGAATATCTTTTATACTACAGAATACATAACAGCACAATGAGTAACGATTTTAGAAATTATGAAGGCTGGGGATTTAAAATTTTAGATAAAATTTTCAGCCATAAAGACTTTGATAAAAAATTCTTAAAATATCAAAAAAGAGCTTACGCTATGCGTTACAGGTATATGGGAATAAGATGCTTTGAAAAAAGAATAATGGATGAAGCAAAAAGTTATTTCAACAAGGCTTTTACCTGTGATAAAAGTACTCTTTTTACAAGTGATATGCCTTTTTATTATATTGCGTCTTTATTGCCATTTGGAATGATAGATTTTTTCAGGTTTGCCAGAAAATTTACAGGATCTTACCATTTTAAATGATCTTGACAAGTAAGCTTGGACAGGGTGCATATTTCAGAACTCTTTTTAAAATGCCGGCATGAGGTTCTGCAAGATTTCCATGCCAGGTCATTGCGATTAAATCATTATTATTATTCCGTGCAAAAGATATAATTTCATCGGCTGTATCTCCGCAGGAAAGTGAAAGTTTATATTTTATGTGATTATGATTGTGTAGAATAGGTCCAAATCTTCTTACAAACTCCTTTGACCAGGAATTCCATTCCAGTTGAGGAAAATCAACATAATACGGAGTTGTAAGACATCCGGGAGCAGTTGGCATTTCTGCTTTTGTCGTAACAATATGAAGGAGATCAAGCATAGCTTTTGTTATTGTAAGAATTTCCACAACAGGTCCCAGGGTTTTCGATGCACCCAATGTGCCATTTAAAGGAATAAGAACTTTTTTGGGCTTCCATATATTGTTATGAAGTGGCAATTTCATATCAGGGCGTACCAGTAATACAGGAACAGTACTATTTTTAAAAACTTCTTTTGCTACTTTTCCGGTAAGTTCCTGCAAATTGCCTGTTTCTCCATGTGTACCCATTACCAGAAATTTTGTACGATCTGCTTCTGCTAATATTATTTCGGCAGGATTGCCTGTTTTTTGCATTAAAAGAAAACGAGGCAGTTCATCAGGATCAAGTTTTAATTTTTTTATTAATTCATCTCTGGATAACTTTTCTTCGGAAACATAAATTACACAGAGAACAATATTAAATAGTATTGCCAAACTTTTCGCGGGCAGCAAAGCTGATAACGAAGCATCTGATCCATCTAGCGGTAATAAAATCATTTTTTCAGAATCCATATATTTATCCTCAAATTATTTCCATTGCCAGTACCTGTCAAAAAATGCCGTATAAAGTAAATTGGGTTCAAGGTTTTTCCAGTTATTAAAGCCGGCACTTAAAGATACATTCTCTGTTCCATGAATATAAAAAGTCATTTTTGAATTTGATATTTGAATCTTTATAACCTGACTACGCCATTTTATTGAAAACTCAATTCCATTCCATTTGTCTGGTATATGAGGGTCAAATACAAGTCCTTTTTCGTGAATATACATTCCCCCAAACCCCATAGTCATGGTCATCCAGCTTGCGCCCATTGACCCTATATGGATACCTCCTGATACATTTCCCATATTGTTATCAAGATCTATTGTGGCATTTTGTTTGAAATATTTACAGGCCAGATCTGTTTTACCAAGTCTTGCTGCCATAATACTGTATATTCCGGGGCTAAGAGAACTACCATGCCCAGTTCTTGGTTCGTAGTAGTCATAATTTGCTTCTATTATATCCTGTTGAAATTTGCCTGAAAGAAGAAATAAAAGCATAACCACGTCTGCCTGCTTGATTATCTGAGTAAGTTCAATATTACCCCTGCCAAGAATAATGTCCATAGGAGCTATTCTGGGTTCATATTGTTTTAAATCGACATACTTAAGATCAAAATATCCTTTGAATTGTTCATAAACCTTTTTTTCAGGATTAAAATTTACATAAATCCTGTCGTGAGTTTTGACCCAATCTTTAATTTCTTCATCAGTCAGCTTAATTTTTTCTCTAATAGCGTTATATTGCATTGGGTACTGTTTTTTCAGGATGCCTATGATTTTAAGAGCTGTCTCAAGGTTAAACTGTGCCATTAAATTCATATAAGCACTGTCGTCCACCAGCGAATGATATTCATCCGGTCCCACAACATTGTTTATATGGTAATACTTATCACTTCCTTCAACCATGAGGCTTCTGCAAAATCTTGCAGTTTCAAATATTATTTCTGCGCCATGATTAAGCAAAAATTCCTTGTCATTTGTTACAATCCAGTACTGCCAGACTGCATAAGCAATGTCTGGAGAAATATGGTTTTCATATTTGCCGGAATAAATTTTTATTATCTGTCCATCAGGCAAAACTACAAATGGAGGCGCCATTTCAATACCTGAATCAGTAGATTCCCAGGCATAACATGCCCCTCTGTATCCTTCTTTTCTTGCATTTTCCAGTGCACCGGATAATGTATTATATCTGTACAACAGGAGAGCTTTTGCAATTTCAGGCTTGGTTAAAGTATAAAAAGGGACAAGATAAATTTCTGTATCCCAGAATATATGTCCTTTATAAGCTTCACCCGTTAAAGTTCTAGCAGGAATTGAGCAAAAATGTCCGCTAAATTCACCTGATGTGATCAGATGGTACAGTGCAAAATTTATCCATCTCTGTGCTGGTGGATCATCGTAAACGGTAACATGAGATTCTTTCCATCTGGTAATCCATGTATTGGTGTGAGATTGCCAGCATTTTAAGTATGTATCATTGTATAATTCCGACAGGTGCAGCTGAGAAAGTTCTATCGGATTTTTTCCGTCAATGGACGAATATAACGAGACAAAACCATTTATTATATAGGTTTGTCCCATTTCGGCAATCCAATCCCATTCCTCGTATATTACGTCTTCTTCATGTTTATGTGTATAATAAACGCCTTTATCCTGATAAAAAGGAGTAAGTTTGATTAAATTGTCATTAATCCAGAATTCGCTTTTTTGACTCATAGCAATTTGATAATTTTTTTCTTCCAGATTAATTGCAAGAGTGATAAATTGGGCTGTTTTTGTATATTCCGGGACAGTATAGGCTATTTGGGAAACTGTACTTATTGGAACAGTTTTTTCAGAATCTATGCCGGATTGGACTTTTATTTTGCCTGAATAGTTTTCCGGTCTTATAACAAGAATTTTTCCTGCATCGTGCTTATTACACAGAGATATAAAATTTATAATCTGTATATTTGTTATTCTGCCGGAGCTATCCTGACTGATCCATTCCCTGACAGTCCTTCCGTTTTTTAAATCTAGATATCTTCTGTGTTTAATAATTTTTGAATTTAATAAATTTAAAAAATTACCTTCGACATAAAACTGTAATCTTGTCCAATTAGGCATTTTTACAAGTTCATTATAGTTATAATCCTCAGATTTTTCATAAATACCTGATAGAAAAGTTGCAGGTGATGATGTGCTGTATCCCTCAGCCAAACTGTTTCTTGTACCGACGAATCCATTACCTAATGATAAAATTGTTTCAACTTCAATCTCAAGAGCTGGCTCAAAACCTTCTTCTTCTATATATAAAGGATCGCTGAGATCAAACTTTTGCTGATTATCAGCCAGATTAATTATTTCTAAAATTTTGTTCATAATTAATCAATAATTTCCAGATCTTATTTTGCTGATCTTCTGGCACAACATTCAATTAGTTCAGACATGGAGTTAAAAGTTTCTTTCGAGCATTTTGCAACTATTTCTTTTAATGTTCTCAGGTTGCCTTTTGAGTACTGCACTTCCTTGTCACCGTACCTGTTAATAATTTGTTCTTTTGTTACCGGAAAGCCGATACCGTTTAAAACTCTTGTTAATGATGCAGCACCGTATGCCGTACCTTTAGCCTTGTTTATTTCTTTTTCTGTAGTACTGGTAAAATCTGCCATTATAAATCCCCTTCTCTTTACACAGATAAGTTTATATTACTGTTTACAATGCTTAATTAACTTGTTGTATAAAGTTTTGAGTATAAAATCAAAAGTCATATAACCTACCTCAAAAGAAGTTATTATTCCCAAGACTTCAGTTTCCAGTTAAAAAACGTGTTATAGTAATCGTGATAGACATTTTAAAAATGAGTACTTATGTATATTTGTGAAAAAATTAATTCGTTAACTATAAAACAAAAAATTGCTCAATTATTTATAATGGGATTTTCAGGGAGCAATATTGTTAATAATGACAATATTATGAAAGCTGTCAGGTCTGGACTTGGCGGAGTAATTTTCTTTACAGAAAATATTGAATCTTATAAAGGATTAAGAGGCTTGGTTAAACAGCTTCAAAAGGAAGCCGCTATTCCTTTATTTACAGGTATTGACCAGGAAGGCGGGCTTGTTGAAAGAACTATTGCTGCAAAAGAAAAAACTGATTATTTAACGCCAATGGCTCTTGCCAACACTCATAATACTGAATTCATTAAACAACATACACAAATTATGTCGTCAGAACTTAAATATGCAGGAATTAATATGGACTTTGCCCCTGTTCTTGATGTTCATACAAACAAGTTAAACCCTGTAATCGGAATCAGGTCTTTTAGCAGTGATCCTGTCGAAGTTATAAAATATTCAAAACCGGTTTATAAAACCTTTCAGCAAAATAATATAATTTCTGTAGGGAAACATTTTCCAGGTCACGGGGAGTCAAGTGTAGATTCTCATATTGATATGCCATCTATTGATATAGATATGGATAAACTGGAAAAAATACATATAAGCCCATTCAAAGCTGCAATTCATGAAGGAATTGACGCAGTAATGATAGCGCATGTTCATTACAAGGCTTTTAATAAAAATTCTACAATACCTGCATCCCTCTCAAAAGAAGTAATAACTGATTATTTAATAAACAAATTAAGTTTTAAAGGTCTAATAATCTCTGATGATATGGTAATGGGAGGTATAACAAAACATTACGGTCACCTGGAAGCCTGTAAAATGGCAATAAAAGCAGGAATAGATCTTTTTATATTCAGGGATTCTTCTGATAAAAACCTGGAACTTATAGACAAACTTGCAGAAGAGACTGACAAGGATCAGGATTTAAAAAACAGGATAGAAGAATCTGTATACAAGATTTTTAAATACAAGGAAAAATATGGTTTATTTGACCGGAATATAGAAAGTTTAAAAATAGATTTTAAACAGAATCAGGCTCAAATAGACAAAATTGCTGCGGTGTCAGTTAAAGTTGTTCAAAAAGGCAAGTTAGTGCCCATTAAACCAGAAAGTAAAATACTTGTTATTGCACCTGACAAGTCTAAAATTTTTAATTACAGTAAAGATAGTGGATCTTTGCGCCAGTTTTTGCAGATTTCTGATTGTAATGAAATATTTTATTCCTTAAATCCTGAAAAAGAAGAAATACAAAATATTATTCAGAACCTTGAAAATGGGGTTACAGTAATTTTTTTAAGTTACAATGCTTTAATTAATAGAGGTCAAATTGATCTTTTAAACTCTGTAAAATGTCCGGTTATAGCAGTTGCTGCCGGTATTCCTGAAGATATAGAGATTTTCAAATGTTCAGATACAGTTATTCAAACTTTCTGCTATAAACCACCTTCTTTAAAGGCACTTGCGAGGTTATTGCTTGAAGTTTCTGATTATACCAAGTTGTGCAATTAATGAAGTAAAATAACAAAAAGTCTGAAATTGGTATATGCGGAGCGGGAGTGCAACGAGCCACAGCGGAAGCGATGAGCTTTCGATTTGGCTCGCGTAACTCATTCATGTGCGTAGCGGGAGCGTTAAAAAAGTGAAACGGTCAGTTTTACTTTTTTAAAAGCTCGTTCGTATTAGAAAATTGTTTTTTCCTGTTTTGCAGAGGTCTCTACAACAGGAATTATTTAATATATAATTCAAAAATGAATAAAATTATAAAATTTCTTGCTATATTTTTTTTGTTTTTATTAGTTTGGTCTCTGGTGATAGAGCCAAATATGCTTTTTGTAAACAGAATCAGACTGGATATTCTAAACTGGCCTGAAAATATGAAAGGGTATAAAATTCTCTTTATTGGTGACCTGCATGCAGGTTCACCCTTTAATAATGAAGATAAAATCAGGCGTATCGTTAAACTTGCGAATAAAGAAAATGTTGATATTGTTTTATCGGCCGGGGATTTTGTTATTTACAGGGTTGCAGGCGGAAAATTTATTCCTGCTGAAGTTACAGCAGGAATCCTGTCTAAAATCAAATCAAAGCAAGGTTTTATTACGGTTTTAGGTAATCATGACTGGTGGAAGAATGGTTATAAAATAAGAAAAGCATTGGAAAAAAACGGTTTTATTGTTTTAGAAAATAATGCAATAAATATAGCTAAAAAAGGTGAAAAACCTGTCTGGATTGCCGGTCTGGCAGACAGCACGGAAAGGCATGTTGATATAAATAAGGCATTAAAGCAGGTAAAACGAGGAGAACCTGTTATAATGCTTAGCCATGAACCTGATATATTTCCGCAAATTCCTAAATCTGTAAGTTTAACTCTTGCAGGCCATACACATGGAAGCCAGATCAGATTGCCATTTATTGGTGCAATATTTACCGCTTCAAAATACGGTAATAAGTACGCAAAAGGCTACATAACAGAAAACGGTAAGCGCATGTTTGTTACAAAAGGAGTCGGGACAAGTATTTTACCCGTCAGGTTCTTATGTCCGCCTGAAATCGTTATTTTTGAATTAAATTAAGGTGAAAATAATGGAAACTGTTCAAACCAATGTTGAATCTCTAAATACACCCAAAATAGGAAAAGTATATACTGTTTCTCTTGCTCATTTGTTTAATGACTGGTATATGAATTATATCCAGACATTGCTGCCTTTTATGGTAGCAGCAGGATTAAGTATAAGCAAGGGGGCTTTTCTTGTTTCAGCTTTTACAATTACTTCGTCAATATTGCAGCCTGCTTTCGGGTATCTGGTTGACAAAAGAAACCAACGCTGGATGGTGTATGCAGGAACAGCATGGATGGCTGTTTTATTAAGTTTGATAGGATTAATACACAATTATTTTCTTCTGTTTATAACAGTAGCTCTTGCCGGATTAGGGACAGCTGCTTTTCATCCGCAGGCTTCAGCAATGGTTACAGCAGTCAGTGGGGAGAAAAAAGGATTTTGTCAGGCAATATTTATGACAGCCGGCAACATTGGCTGGGCATTAACACCGTTGATGATAGTTCCTCTTATTCAGATATACGGAATGAAAGTAACGCCGCTATTTGTTATTCCCGGATTAATAGTAGCTGTTTTATTATTAATATCTTCACCCAAAATGGATTCTAAAAAGATCACTAATCCTGTTTCTACTATAAGTGTTTTAAAATCCAATATGCGTGATTTATCTAAAGTTGTGCTGGTTGTAGTATTTAGATCCCTTGCTTACTTCGGGCTGGTGGCCTTTTTACCTTTGTATTTGAGGGATAAAAATGTTTCAATGATAGTAAGCAGCCATTTGCTCTTTATTATGTTGTTTTGTGGAGCAATAGGAGGTTTGATAGGCGGATATGTATCTGATAAAATAGGTAGAAAGCCGGTTATAGTTGGTACTCTTGTTGCGGCTACTCCGTTATTTTATTTGTTTTTAAACACAACTGCTCCATTTAATTATTTATTTCTGGCTCTTGCAGGTGCAGCCCTTCTTGCCTCATTTTCGGTAACAGTAGTTGTAGCACAGGAAATCCTTGACAAAAATGCAGCTATGGCATCAGGATTGATGCTTGGATTTGCTATAGGAATAGGAGGTCTTGGAGTAAGCTTCTTTGGCCTTCTTGCCGAACATTTTGGCACAGGATTTGCCGTTAATTTATTGATAATACTACCGCTCATATCAGGATTACTGGGACTCGGCATTAAAACCAGAGCATAGGAAAAGTCGCCATAAACAACTAATCTGTCAGCCTAGTATATTGGGTAAACCTTAATTATTAAAACTGAATATAACTTAGAGACTATTGCATAACTCGTTCATGCTGGCGACAGTGCCTTGACACTGGATTGCACAAAATGCTGCTTTTTTGAAGTTATGCAACGGACTCACTTATCTTACAGATTCATTTATCCAACAAAAGTTTTCCTGTTCTTTTTTAATAATTGTTCAATGTTCCTTGCATCTTTCATTGCAAATCTAAAATATTTTTGTGCGATGTCAAGATTTTCTTTCATTACTGCAAAATGAGTTTCAATATATTTGTCTATTTCTGAATCTTCGATATTGTCAGTCCATGAACTCATAAAATACCTCTTTAATTTATGGTATGATTGATTTCAAAAGACATAAAAAAACTATCCCTAATTTAATTAGGACAATATTTTTAGTTGCCTTTAAAAGTTCATATCTTATTTTCTACATTTTAAATATAGACGAGAAAAAAGAATATGTCAAGCAAAAAATTACTGTGTACGAAATTTAAAGTTATAGTTGAACATGATACTTATAATAGAGAAACTAAATAAAATATTAAACAGAAAAAATTTAACTATTTATCAGTTAAGCAAATTAACTAATTTTTCTGAAAGTGCTCTTGGGCTGATGATAAAGGGAAAATGTCCTTTTTCGGATAAAGCAATGAAAAAGATTCTGCCTGTTCTTGAAATCTCACAGGAAGAATTTGAAAGCTGGGTTATTGTCGATAAATATCCAAGAGAGGTTTTAAAACTGGCACTTGAAGCGAAAAAGAATTTTCCTTATAAGAGAAAATCAATTCTTACAGTAAATATAGATTCTGTTTTACAGCAAAAAGGCATGTCAAGAGCTGCTGTGGCAAAACAAATAGACTATAGCCAGAGCGGTTTGAATCGAATGATTATTGGACAAATTTCCATGTCAAAATCTGTTATTGAAAAAGTATCTCAGATTTTAGAGATTTCTGAAACAGAAATTAAAAGCTGGATTGTGGCGGATAAATATTCTAAAAAAGTTCTGGAATTAGCAATAAAAGAATGTTTATAGATCAAATTCTTTGACTTAACCTACGAAACTTGTAATATTTAAGTAGTTTTAATTTTTAACATTTTGATATAATGAGTTAAGTTTAAAATAAAGTAAAAACAGATGAACACAGAAATTCAGGAAAAAATAAATCTGGCTATTGTCGCGTACAAATTAGAAAAATTTGACGAGGCAGAAACTTTATTTGAACAAATAATTGATAAATCTTCTGAAAAAGAAGAAATTCTGATTCAAATTTTTAAAATTTATTACAAATTTAACGACTTTGAAAAAGCAATTAAGTATATAAGCAGGGCTATAGAACTTAACCAGACTCCTGACTACTGCAATATACTTGGCAATATTTACTATGACCAAAAGGATTATACCAAAGCAAAAGAATGTTTTTTAAAAGTATTAAAAGTAAATCCATATAATAGTGACTGCCTTTTTAAGCTTGGAGTGGCATGTTCAAGCAATCTTGAACTAGATGAAGCAATAGAATACTTTAACAATACTATATCATTAGAACCTAACGACCCAATTAATTATTATAATCTTGGATTAACTTATAAAAATGCGTATAAATTTGATAAATCTATCGAATGTCTTGTTAAAGCTATCAAGTTAAAGCCTAATTACCCTGAAGCGGTAACACTTTTGGGGAAAGTATTTTTTCAGTTAGGTAACTTTACAGACGGCTGGAAATTGTATGAAGGTAGGTTTTATAAATCCGAAGGAGTAGACCCGATTCAGTCAACAAAGCCCGAATGGGACGGATCTTCTCTGAAAAACAAAACTATTTATATTCAGAGGGAACAGGGATTTGGAGACTGTATTATGTACGCAAGATTTATACCCTGGCTCAGTTCACTTGGCAAAAAAGTCTTGTTTAAAGTCTATCCTGAGTTAGAACAATTATTCAGGGACAGCAGCCTGCCAGCAGAACTTGTCAGTGAATCAACGCCGATTGAATCTCTGGAATTTGATACACATTTCTCACTGGCAAGCCTCGCACGCATATACAATGTTAATGAAGAAAATATGCCTTGTAAAAACGGTTATTTAAAATCAAATCCTGACAAAGTTAAAAAATACAGAGAATTATATTTTAATAACGATAAGTTTAAAATAGGCATTGTCTGGCACTGCAAAACCACATTTCAGGTGGATAAACACCGGTCTATTCCTGATGTAAGTGTGTTATTTCCTCTGGTACAAATTCCAAATACGAAAATATACTCACTACAAAAAGGTGTTGGAGTATCACAACTTGATAGCTTGCCTGAAAATATGGATATTGTTAACCTAGGGTCAACTTTCAACGATTTTTCCGATACTGCCGCAGCAATAGAAAATCTTGATCTTGTAGTTACAGTTGATACATCGATTGTTCATCTGGCAGGAGCTTTAGGAAAAGATACTATAGTTATGTTAGACTATCTGCATGACTGGAAATGGATGTTAGACAGGGATGACTGCATATGGTATAAAAAAATGAAACTTTTTAAGCAGGATAAGCCTTATAATTGGGAATACGTTATTGATAATGTGGTTCAACATATTAAATTTTGTAGGTCAAATACAAGCCCGACCTGATTCAGTAACTCTTATATTGGTCTATAAAACTTTAAACTGCGAAAAAATTATTGAAATCTGGTGCGATAAGTATCCCACCTTACCGGATTATCGAATTTTAGGTGATACAATTATCAAGTCATGAATTCATAAAATACCTCTTTAATTTATGGTATGATTGATTTCAAAAGACATAAAAAATTTTAAGTTATAGTTGAACGTGATACTTATAAAAGAGAAACTAAATAAAATATTAAACAGAAAGAATTTAACTATTTATCAGTTAAGCAAATTAACTAATTTTTCTGAAAGTGCTCTTGGGCTGATGATAAAGGGGAAATGTCCTTTTTTGGATAAAGCAATGAAAAAGATTCTGTCTGTTCTTGAAATCTCACAGGAAGAATTTGAAAGCTGGGTTATTGCCGATAAATATCCAAAAGAAGTTTTAAAACTGGCACTTGAAGCGAAAAAGAATTTTCCTTATAAGAGAAAATCAGTTCTTACAGCAAATATAGATTCTATTTTACAGCAAAAAGGCATGTCAAGGACAGCTGCGGCAAAACAAATAGATTACAGCCAGAGCGGTTTGAATCGAATGATTATTGGACAAATTTCCATGTCAAAAACTGTTATTGAAAGGCTTTCAAAAGTTCTCGATATTTCTGAAACAGAAATTAAAAGCTGGATTGTAGCTGATAAATACTCTAAAAAAGTTTTGGAATTATCAATAAAAGAATGTTTGTAGGTCAAATTCTTTGATTTAACTAACGAAAGTAATTAATACCGTTTTTATTGACATATTCCAGTATAGGTACAAGCCTGAATTTTTTGCTGTTTTAGATTCAGCATTTCCCGTACTTCTTCAGGCGTTGCAATTTGTCTGTCTGCTATTTTAGCCATTATAGCTACGCGTTCTACTAACGCAAAATTTGTTGCCAGATTTTCTTTGTTACAGTCAAACCAGATATTATCTTCAAGACCGATTCTAATGCCATCTCCTACAATTAAGCCCAGTAAATTCATTTTTTTCTGGCATGTTCCAATTCCCGCAATTGACCATATTGAATTTTCAGGTAATTCATTAAGTATCAGGGCAAGATGCTGAAGTTTTGCCTGTGCTGTTGCAATGTTTCCAAGCAGAATATTAAAGTAATAAGGAGGTTCTAAAAGTTTTTTGTTTATTAAATATTTTGCATAATTAACCATTCCGGCATCAAAAACTTCTAACTCGGGTTTTATATCGTTTTCTCTCATTTTATTTATTAATTTTATAATAATTTCAGGGCTGTTTGTGCTGGCATGACGGGTAAAATTCATTGAACCAAGTGTTAGGCTTGCCATATCAGGCTTTAAATCACCTTTGAGTTCCAGTACTTCTGAACGTTGTTCAAATTGTGTAAAAAGCCTGCCGCTTGTTGTTGTTATAATAATCAAATCCGGCCTTTTGCTCCTGATGCCGGCAATAATTTCAGCATAAATTTCTTTTTTATATGTGGGCTCCCCATTTTCACAGGCATGCAGGTGAACCATTGAAACTCCAAGACTTGAACAGGTGAGCACATCATTAATAATTTCTTCCGGTGTTTGCGGTACATAAGGTGTCATTTGCTTGTTTGTAACAGTACCTGTAGGGCAAAAATTTATAATTAATTTTTTCATATTGAATCCATTCTCCCCATATACTTGAATTAACAAGATTTAATAAGTTTAAAAACTTTGCATATTAAAACAATTGCCGTGCTGTATATATCCAATAAACCAGTTTTTAAAACTACTGCATAACTAAAAACTATAATTTTTAGGTTATACTTTAATACATCATAAAAATGTGGCGTTTAAGCAGAAGTGCCAGCTAGAATGGGTAAAGAAAAACTGTTACACTTCTCGCACAACTACCTCTCACCTTTCTGAGATAAGGTTTAAAAAATTGGATTTTTCCAAAAATTACAATTTTTTAAACCCTTCATCAACATTTGCTCTTTTGTTGAAAAGATATATTTCTGGTTAAAACCTCTTTAAAAACATATTTTTTATACTGTCTTTTTAAAAATTTACTTATTCTTTTAAATAGAGATATTTTAAGTTCTTTTGCAGGTACACCAACAACTGTAATGTTTTTGACCACATCTTTGACAACAACAGCTCCTGCTCCAACTGTACTCCATTCACCCACTGTTTTTGTTCTTAAAACTGTAGCGCTTGTTCCAATAAAACTTCCCTGCTTGATTACAGCAACACTGCCGACAGTAGCATTTGGGCAAATCATTGAATAATCTTCAATTCTGGCATCATGGCATATCAATGCTTTTAGCCGGATAGTAACAAAATTGCCTATTTCAACATTTGCACCAACAGTGCATCCTTCTGATATCTGACATCCATGTCCAATTTTTACATATTTTAGATTTACTGATGGATGTATCAGGTTTGCAAATTTGCAATTGTATGATTTTAATGTGTCAACATTCTTTTTAAAATTGTAAGGCTTGCTGCAATGAGTAACAAAAAAGTATATATCATCATTTTTTACAAGTTCTGAAACAATTTTAACTGTTCCTAATACAGGATATCCCATGAAAGATACCCCCTGACGTTCAGTCCTGTCGTCAATAAATCCGTAAATTTCCCATTCAGGCTTATTATCATTAATTGATTCAATCAGCTTTATTGTATCTGGAACCTGTGCACCGTAAATAACAAGTTTTTTCACTTGTAATCCTCAACAAATCTAGTTTTTATGTACTACTGAACATAATTAATATGAAATTTTCATGCGCGTAAATTCGCATATTGTCTAAATTTAAGATTTAGTTCTTCAGGTGGGTACGAAAGAATTTAATTTTTCTACTACTCTAAAATTATTTTGCTTAATAATAATTTGTTATTTTTTACATTTTCTTTTAGCCAATGATTACGCACAATTATGACACCCTATGACAGCCCGTGAATTTAAAATTGATGTAATGAAAATTTCTTTATCTTAGAATTAAGAAACAAAGTAAGCAAAAAAGAGGATGGAATTATATGACTAAAAAACGGGCTCTTATAAGTGTTTATGATAAAAGTAAAGTTGTGGAATTTGCAAAAGCACTTGTTGAAAAGTATGATTATGAAATATTATCAACCGGCGGAACTTACGAAACTTTAAAAGCTAATGGGATTGAAGCTTTAGAAATTGCGGATATAACAGGATTTACTGAACTTCTTGGCGGCAGGGTAAAATCACTTCATCCTGACATTTATGCTGCTATTCTTGCATCAAGAACACATCAGGATGATATTGAACAACTTAAAGAAAGAAATATCCCTTTTATTGATCTTGTTGTAGTTAATCTTTACCCGTTTGAAGAAGCTTCAAAAGATTGCTATATTGATGTTGCAAGACTAATTGAATTTATTGATATAGGTGGAGTATCCCTTTTAAGGGCTGCATCAAAAAATTACTACTATGTAACCCCTGTTTATTCACCGGATTTATACGAAAAAGTACTTGCTGACCTGGAACAAAATAATGGCGTTACAAGCTATGAACTCAGAAAAGACCTTGCTATAGAAACGTTCCAGTATACTTCTACCTATGATTCATTAATTTCTGAACAGTTGTATACAAGAATTATGGAAATATCAGCAGACCAGATGCCAGATATTTTTAATTTAAATATGAAAAAAATACAGGATTTAAGGTACGGAGAAAATCCGCATCAAAAAGCTGCTCTTTATAATCCTGGTTCAGTACTTGATTATCAACTCTTACATGGAAAAGAACTTTCTTATAATAACCTTGTTGATTTAACAGCAGCACTTAACATAGTAAATGAATTTATTGATATATCTGCTGCATGTATAATAAAACATGGAAACCCTTGCGGGGCTGCTCTTGGAGAAAATATTAATGAAGCTTATATGAAAGCTTATGAATGTGACCCAATAAGTGCTTTTGGCGGTGTGATTGGTCTAAACGAAACTGTTACCGCAGAAATTGCTAAACATGTTAAACAAATCTTCTTCGAAGTAGTTGTAGCACCGGACTTTACTCAAGAAGCAGTTGAAATTCTCTCTGCAAAGAAAAATTTAAGACTTGTTAAAGTCCCTGTAAACCCGCTTGAATACAAGGCTAGCCAGAAAGCAAAATTAAAAGTTTTACCTTTTGGTGTACTTGTCCAGACTCCTGATCAGGCAGAACTTTCAAAGGACAACTTTAATGTGGTTACATCACACAAGCCAACTGCGGAACAGGTAGAAGATATGGTTTTTGCGTGGAAAATAGTAAAACATCTCACTTCAAACGCAATTGTGGTTGTAAAAAATAAATGTATAGCAGGCATTGGAATAGGTCAGACAAGTCGTATTGCATCTATGGAAATAGCTTTAAATCAGGCATGCGACCAGACAAAAGATGCTGTAGTAGCAAGTGATGGTTTCTTTCCGGCAATAGACAACATTCATGCCGCCGCTCAGGCAAGAATCGGTGCAATAATCCAGCCCGGCGGAAGCATAAAAGACAAGGATGTTATAGCAGAAGCTGAAAAATATAATATTTCAATGATTACAACAGGAATAAGGCATTTTAAACACTAAATTCTTACAAAGAGGCTATTGCATAATTTAGAAAATTTGTTTTTTCTTGTTATGTAATGGTCTTACAAAGTCTAACGACTTAAGCTGATAAATTTATCAGCTTAAGTCGTTAGCAATTTTTATTATTTAAGATACTTATATATTTGTAATTAATTATTTATAGGAAGAAAATATGAAATTAAGTAGTATTGATAATAAAAATAGTAGTATTTATTTTGGAATAAAAAATCCAATTAGAGAAATTCCCAAAATACATTATGTTGGAACAACTTCAGAATTTAAAGATATTTTATCTCCCCCTGATCAAGTAATAGAAAGAGCAATATTAAATGTATCAAAAGTTAATTGTAATATTTACTTATCGATACCTGGACTAGCATTGAATTTCTTTTTAAATAAATGTTTAAGAATACCCAATAATGATAGTCTTAAAAATGCACTTGTAAAAATTGAAAGGAATAAAGATGATATAAAAGATTTGAAAATGCTCGATACAGCAGACAGAAAAAAATTTCAGATGTTACTAATAGAAAAGAAATTCAGGGAAATGACTCGATTTCCAAGCAATTTAGCTTTGCCAGAGAAAGTAAAAGAAAGATTGAGAGAAATTTCTGAGATTGACAACACTAAAAAAAGTATAAAACAATTTATAGAATATACTCAAGGGTTTAAAAGTTCATAAAAACATTACATTATTACTACCCAGCGCAAGAACTGCATCAGGGGAAGTCAGGTAATCGAATTCTTCTTCTGTTACATAACCATTTTCTACAGCGAATTTTTTTACGGGCTGAGGATTCTTCTGCAAGGCTTTTGCAATTTCTGTTGCTTTAAGGTATCCAATCTTTGGGACAAGAGCTGTTATTGAAGCATAGCTGCACAATACATGCTTTTTAATATTTTCCCTGTTTGCAACAATGCCGTCAATACATTTTTCTTTAAAGACTTTATTTGCATTTATAAGCAGTTCTAGCGATTCCAGAAATGAAAAGGCCAGAAGCGGGACATTTTGATTTAATTCAAGCTGACCACCTGCTACACACTGGTTAACAATTACGTCATTACCGAGAACTTTTATTCCTACCTGAGCAACAACCTCCGGTATTACCGGATTAACTTTGCCAGGCATAATAGAAGATCCGCACTGAACAGCAGGCAGAGTGATTTCTGCCAGTCCTGCAAGCGGACCTGAATTCATCAATCTTAAATCATTTGCAATTTTTATTAAATTTGTGGCATTCGCCTTTAATAAGCCGCTCACTTCACTGAAAACATCAAGATTCTGGGTATTTTCAACCATGTTTTCTGCTCTGGCTAGTCCTATTCCGGTTAGATTCCTGAGATTTTCGATAAGTGCAAAAATATATTTTCTTGGAGCAGATAACCCTGTTCCAACAGCAGTACCACCTATGTTAACAACTCTTAATCGTTCTTCACACTTGTAAATTCTCCATCTATCCCTTGCTATAGCTTCAGCATAGGCAGAAAATTCTTTGCCAAGCGTTATTAGAACAGCATCCATAAGCTGTGTTCGTCCAACTTTTACAACGTCGCTGAATTCTTTTTCTTTTCTCTGGAAACTTTCCTGTAAAGCAATTAACTGTTGTTCCAGCTTTCTTACAAGAAAAATAGACGCTATCTTAAGCGCTGTCGGATAAGTATCATTTGTTGACTGGTAAAGATTTATATCTTCAATAGGATCAACAAAGCTATATTCGCCTTTATTTTTACCTAAAAGCTCAAGCGCCCTGTTTGCAATAACTTCATTAACATTAAGATTTAAAGAAGTTCCAGCTCCGCCTTGTATCGGGTCTATGATTATATGCTCATTAAGTAAACCGTCTATAAGATCTTGACATGCCTGTATAATTGCATCTGCCTTATCGTCAGGCCAGACATCAAGACTTTTTGAAGTAACAGCACAGGCAAGCTTAACATATCCAAAGGATTTTATCAGTTCATCATGAATTTTATATCCCGACATAGGAAAATTTTCCGAAGCCCTATAGGTATGAATTCCCCAATAAGCATCTTCCGGTATATCAACTTTCCCTAAAAAATCCGATTCTTCTCTAAACTTCATTTTTTACCCTGCCTTGATTCATCGTAAATCTGTTTTGCCAGCGGGAAAGGTTCTAATGCTCTTTCAAAGATACCCAGTGAATATGCAATAGAAAGCCCGTAATTTGTTATTGGAACTCCAGCTTCTTTTGCTCGCATGATTCTGGAGAGAATTTCTCTTCTGTTTGTCATACATGCCCCGCAGTGAATAATTAAATTATAATCAGATATGTTTTTAGGAAAATCATGCCCTGCATAATGTACAAATTCAAGTTTTCCACCGACATACTGTGTCAGCCATCTTGGAATTTTAACCCTCCCTATATCATCGCCTATGTCATGATGTGTGCAGGATTCGCATATTAATACTTTGTTGCCCGGTTTCAGGTTTTCTATTGCTGTTGCACCACGGACAAATTCGCCTAAATCTCCTTTTAACCTTGCAAATAGTATTGAAAAAGATGTTAATTTTACATTTCTCGGGACATCAGCCGATACCTTTAAAAATGCCTGAGAATCAGTAATAACCAGATGAGGAAGCTTATTTAGAATAGAGAGAGCATCTTTCAGTTCTCTTTCTTTTACAACCATTGACAGTGAATCATTATCCAGCAGATCCCTTATTGTCTGAACCTGCGGCAAAATCAACCTTCCTTTTGGTGCTTCAAGGTCTATTGGAACGACAAGAACAGCAAGTTCTCCGGGCGGAACAAGGTCTGATACTACAGAAGGTGTATTTAAAAACTCATCCGGCGCAAGTTTTATAATTTCTTTCTTTAAATCGTTAATTCCCTGTCCAAGTTTTGCTGAAGTGATTATTGGATTTAATTTTAAATTTTTAATTTCTTCAATTTCATTTTTACTGATTATTCCAAGATCAGATTTGTTAAATACAGGAATAACAGGTATATTTCTTTTTGTAAATTCTGAATAAAGTTCATTTTCAAACTTATCCCACTTTGACCCTTCTGAAATTATTATTGCAAGATCAGTCCTATCCAGTATTTTAAAGGTTTTCCTGATCCGCATTTCTCCAAGCTTGCCTTCATCATCAATACCTGCCGTGTCAACAAACAATACAGGTCCTAGAGGAAGCAGTTCCATAGATTTTTCAACAGGATCAGTTGTTGTTCCCGCAACATCAGACACTATTGAAATATTTTGATTTGTTAAAGAATTTAGAATATAGGACTTTCCAACATTTCTTTTACCGAAAATTCCTATATGTAAACGTAAACCTTTTGGCGTATTTTGCATTGTCAAACCCCTTGATCAGCTTTTTCATCTGTGCAATGTATGTTTTAGTTACTGCTTATATTTTAAAACAAAAAGCCGGAATTTTTCAGCAATTATAGAAAAACTGCTGTTACAGGCATTTATAACCCCAAAAAATTATGAATTTATATTATTAGTTTTTTTGATTATTCTGTAAAGAAAATGTATTATCTTATTTATATAACTGTAAGATAGTGCTAATATAATGCGAGATATAAGTTAGACTATGTACCGGTCAAAAAAGTTTATCAACAGAATCGCTAAAAGTCTCCATAAAATAGCAATATTTACACAAAATAATAAAATAATAAAAGAAGAGATCAAATAACAATAACTCACTAAAAGGAGGCAGGTATGTCTGCTAAAAATACAATTTATATTGTTGATGTAACAAATAGGGATGGTGTTCAAACATCAAGACTGGGGCTTGCTAAACTCCAAAAAACAATGATTAATCTTTTACTTGATGAAATGGGAATTACTCAGTCAGAATTCGGCTTTCCTAATACAAAACATGAAATGAATTATTTAAATGCAAATTTAGAACTTGTAGACAGAGGAGTAATAACTAAAACCAGGCTAAGTGGTTGGATGCGAGCTTTAGCAGGTGATGTTTATCAATCATTCCAAAATATTCCAAGATTAAAATATGTAAATTTATCTATTTCTACATCAGATCAAATGATACATGGTAAATTCAGCGGCAAAAAAAATAGGGATGATATTATTAAACAGGCTGTTGATGCAATAGATGCTGCTATAACTTGTGGTGCACAAAGCATTGGAATTAATGCTGAAGATGCTTCAAGAACTGATGAAAAATTTCTTATAAAATTTGCTAAAATCGCAAAAGATGCCGGAGCTAACAGAATCAGATATTGTGATACCTTGGGGTGTGATGATCCTGATACTACTTATAAGAGAATTTACAATCTTGCTTCTGCTGTTGGTATTCCTATTGAACTGCACTACCATAACGATCTTGGCGTGGCTGTCGCAAACTCGATAATGGGAGCAAAAGCCGCAATTGATGCAGGAGTCGATGCATATATAAATACTGCTATTAATGGAATGGGCGAAAGAGCAGGAAATGCCGATCTTGTCTCCTGTTTATTAGCTATTTTAAAATCAAGCGGATTCAGGGATAAATATATTCTTGATTCAAATATAGATTTAAGCAAAGCATGGAAACTTGCAAAATATACATCTTATGCTTTTGGAGTTCCAATACCAATCAATCAGCCCGCTGTAGGTGATAATGCATTTGCTCATGAATCAGGTATACACGCGGATGGAGCGTTAAAAGACAGGAGAAATTATGAATTATACGATTTTGAAGAACTTGGCAGAGGAGAGCCGGAAATAGTTGAAACAGGTCGTATGATTACTACAGGTGAGTATGGCGGAATTAAAGGATTCAGAAATGTTTATCAAAAACTGGAACTTGAATTTCATGATGAGGATGAAGCAAGAAATATTCTTGAACTTGCCAGATATGCAAATGTTCATACTCAAAAACCATTAATGGACAACGAACTCAGGTTTATTTATGATAATCCTGATATTGCAGCTAAAATTATGACAGTAACTCCATACTATATGCCCACTGGAGAACTTAAAAAAAGAGTTGAAAAAGAAAATGTAAAAGCGGATAAGACTTTAATTTCGTGAGCTATACAAGAACGAGTTGCAGAATTTCAATCGAATGCTCAACGCATACGCTTTAAATTCTTTCACTTCTTGACTTCGCATACCATCTCATAATTATCGCAAAAATCAAAAAGTAGTTTTGTAAGTGGTATGGTATATAATAAAAACAATATTGGGATTTTTTATCTAACATTAAAGAGAGGTTATTTATGGGAAAAACAATAGCTGAAAAGATTATAAGTGAACATTGCGAAAAAGACGTGAGCGCAGGAGAGTTTGTCGTTGCAAAAGTTGATGTAACAATGGTTCAGGATGGCACTGGCCCGCTTACAATTGAAGAAATGAAGAAAATTAATCTTGAACAGGCTATAAATCCCGAAAAGACAGTTCTCTTTATTGACCATGCCTCACCAAGTCCCAGAAAAGAATTATCAAATTCACATAAAGTACTGAGAGATTTTGCAAAAAAGACAGGTGCTGTTCTCTCTGATGTGGGTGAAGGTGTTTGTCACCAGAGACTCGTCGAAAGCCATGTCAGTCCTGGAGAAATCGTTATAGGCGCAGATTCTCATACATGTACATCAGGTGCATTGGGGGCTTTTGCGACTGGAATGGGGTCAACTGACGTTGGTATTGCCATTGCACTTGGAAAAACATGGTTAAAAGTACCTGAAACTATAAAAATTAATATAACAGGCAAATTTCAAGCCGGAGTGTATGCAAAAGATCTTATTTTACATATTGCAGGAATGATTGGAGCTGACGGAGCCACATACAAAGCACTTGAATTTACCGGAGAAACCATTGAAAAAATGCCGATGGCTGACAGGTTTACACTTTCCAACATGGCTGTTGAACTTGGTGCAAAAGCAGGATTAATAGCATCAGATGAAACGACAAGGGAATACTTGCTATCAAGAGGCAGAGAAGACAGGTTTAGAGAAATATTTGCCGATCAGGATGCAGTTTATTCTGAAATAATTGAGATTGATGCATCAAAAATTGTACCAACCCTATCATGCCCTCATACAGTAGATAATACGATAACAGTCGATAAAATAGGAAATGTAAAACTCGATCAGGTATTTATCGGAACCTGTACTAATGGGAGGATAGAAGATTTAAGAGTAGCTGCAAATATTTTAAAAGACAAAAAGAAACATCCTGATGTAAGGCTTATAGTAGTTCCTGCTTCCAGAGAAGTATATTCACAGGCTTTAAAAGAAGGAATAATTAAAACACTTGTAGATGCCGGCGCAAACGTACTGGCACCAGGTTGTGGTCCATGTGTTGGTATTCATGCAGGCATACTTGGAGATGATGAAGTTTGTCTTGCTACTCAGAACAGAAATTTTCAGGGCAGAATGGGAAACCCGAAAGGATATATTTATCTTGGGTCACCGGCTACAGCAGCCTATAGCGCACTGACAGGATATATTTCTGATCCGAGAGAAATTTATGCATTGCATACAGCACAAAGAATTTACCCTAACGAAAAATATATTCACTAAAATTGCCAGTCAAAATATTTATAAAGAAGATTTCTACCCTATACAGGAGTTTTTTAAATGATAAAAAAAGGTAAAGCATGGAAATTTGGAAATAATATAAGCACAGATCATATTGCTCCAGGAAGACTGTTTCATTTAAGGTCAAATTTACCGGAGCTTGCAAAACACGTACTGGAAGATGCTGATCCGGATTTTGCGAAGAATATGTCACATGGTGACTTTGTAGTTGCCGGTAAAAATTTTGGTCTTGGCTCTTCAAGGGAACATGCCCCGAAAATTATAAAAATTGCCGGAGTAAATGCTGTTCTGGCTAAATCTTTCGCAAGAATTTTCTTCAGAAATGCAATAAATATCGGTTTGCCACTGATAGAATGTAACACTGACCTGATAAATCAGGGAGATGACTTGGAAGTCAATCTGGAAGCAGGTATAGTCAAAAACCTGACTCAAAATATAGACATCAAAATTACTCCACTTCCTGAAGTTATGATAAAAATCCTGAACGAAGGCGGACTGGCCAAACATATTGAAAAACATGGCGATTTTCAACTTGTTTAGGCTATAAAATATCTTTACACTATATAAAATTTTCTTTAGAAATGCTCCTGTTTTTTCCTCAGAGCCACTAAGGATTTTTTACATAATATTTATAGATTTAAAATATATAAAATGATTACACTAAAAAAATTGACAAAATCTTTAAAGTAATTTAGAATAATTATTAATTTAGAATCATTCTAAACAAGTAGGTAGAAATGATTACATTACAAAACTATATTGATTCATTTAAAGAAAACTCAATAAAAATCACTCCTCAAAGAGTTTCAATATTTAAAATAATAGAAGGAAACACCAGTCATCCTTCGGCTGAAGATATATATCAAGAAATTGTCAAAGTTAATCCTAACATATCTTTTGCCACTGTTTACAATACTCTTGATAAATTATGCGAGTTAAATCTATTGTTAAAATTAAATATAGAAAATAATAAAAAGCATTACGATCCAAATACAAACCAGCATCATCATTTCTTATGTAAAAAATGTAAGAAAATAGTAGATATATTTGATGATTTTAAGATAGAACCAACAGGAAAACTTATAGAAAAAGCGAAAGTTGACGGTTATCAAATAAATTTTTACGGCATCTGTAGTGAATGTATTTAAAAGGAGACGAATATGGCTGAAAGAAATGAAGTTTACAAGTGCGAAGTCTGTGGAATTATTACAGAAGTACTCCACACAGGAAAAGGACATTTAGTTTGCTGCGGCAAGCCTATGATCCTGCTAAAGGAAAATACGACTGACGGAGCATTAGAAAAACATGTTCCTGTAATTGAAAAAACTCCTGACGGTATTAGGGTAAAAGTTGGCAGTGTTGCCCATCCTATGATTGATACTCACTATATTGAATGGATTGAGATTCTTGCAGATAACGAAATCCATAGAAAATACTTAAATCCGAATGAAGTACCTGAAGCTGAATTTAAAGTAGATGCAAGCAATATTATCGCCAGAGAATATTGTAATTTACATGGATTATGGAGAGCAGAATAATGTTTAGTGAAAAAATGCAAACGGCACTTAACAAACAAATAAATGCGGAATTTTATTCATCTTATTTATATCTGTCTATGAGTGCTTATTTTCAGTCTGTCAGTTTAAGCGGATTTGCGCACTGGATGAGAATTCAGGCACAGGAAGAACTTATGCATGCGATGAAATTCTATGATTTTGTCAATGACAGGGCAGGCAGAGTAATTCTTGATAAAGTTGAAGCACCTGAAACGAAATGGGATTCACCGATTGCAGTATTTGAGCATGTTGCAAGACACGAACATGACGTAACTCAAAAAATAAATACACTCGTAAACCTTGCAAATGAAGAAAAGGATCATGCTACAAATATATTTCTGCAGTGGTTTGTAACCGAGCAGGTAGAAGAAGAAGCAAGTGTTGCGGAAGTTCTTCATAAACTGAATTTAACACATGGAGAAGGCAGCGGACTCTTTATGATGGACAGAGAACTGTCACAAAGAATTTTTGTCCCACCCGCTCCCTCCAAATAAATGTTATAGTAGCTGTCTTAAAATGGCGGAAACAGTTAGTTTCCGCCATTTTTTACTTTTGTTAGGCGTAGTCTTAAAAGCTTCAAATTTTAAAAATTTGGACTTTTGAAACTACTTCTATATAAGTTTATTCAGTTACTTCAGCAGTTAACTGTTCTGGAGCATTTTCAGCTTCAGCAGATTGTTTTGCTCTGTTAACATCCTTTAGGCTAAGCCCTATCCTGTGTTCCTGTGGAGTAAATCTCTTGATAATAACTTCAACTTCCTGACCAACAGAAAGGAACTCAAAAGGATTTACCTGTTTTTCCGACATTTCAGCAACAGGTAAAAGAGCTTCTACTCCCGGGAATATATCGATAAATGCGCCAAATGTTGTTATTTTGTTTACGATACCTTTAATAATTTGACCTTCAGTGAATTTATCTTCAATTTTAACCCATGGATTTTCTTCCATTCTTTTAAGACTAAGACTAATTCTGTTTAATTCATTGTCGATTTTTAATATTTTTACTTTAAGTTTTTGTCCAAGAGTTAAAACACTTGAAGGGTGTTTAACACGCTGCCAGGAAATTTCTGAAATAGGAAGAAGTCCGTCAACGCCGTTAATATCAATAAATGCACCAAAATCAGCAATTCTGACAACTTCACCTTCAACAACCTGATCAACTTCAAGTTTTGAAATAACTTCGACTACAACTTTTTCTCTTTCTTCAGCTAGAGCCTGTCTCTGACTTAAGATAAGTTTATTTCTCTTGGGGTCTGTTTCAAGAATTTTAACAGCAAGTTCCTGTCCTATAAGACCTTCATGAGGAGTTCCTGTTCTAAGCTGGCTTGCAGGAATAAATCCTCTTAAGCCCATAACTTCTACAACAACTCCACCTTTTACCAAAGAGAATACTTTTACCTTAATTGTTTCATCATTCTGGCGAAGTTCATCTAGCTTAATCCAGTTTCTTGCATGAGATACCCTCTTTAACGAGAGAGTTATCTGTCCATCATCATCTTCTTCTTTAAGGATATAAAATTCTTTTTTGTCACCAACTGATACTATACTGTCTACACCGTCAAATGGAACATTTGACAATTCTCTCAGAGGAACAACAGCTTCAGATTTACTGCCGATATCAACAAGTACACCATTTTTATCAATTTTTACTACTGTACCTTCAACCACATCAGCTACTTTAAAATTATAGTCAAAAGACTCACTTAAAAGTCTTTCAAATTCAGACATTGCTTCAGGATTTTTTTCCAACTGTTTTACTGCTTTAGTCACTTACATTAGTCTCCTATTCTGTTTATTACATTGTTTATTACAAATTCTGGAGTTGAAGCACCTGCTGTAACTCCAATTTTATTTACTTCATTAAGTAATTCCTTGTATTGATCCAGTTCTTCCGGCTTTTCGATATGTAAAGTTTTTGTTATTTCAGATAAAATTTCTGCTAAATTAGTTGTGTTAGCACTTGATTTACTTCCAACTACAACCATAAGTTCAACTTCTCTTGCCAGAGCCTGCGCTTCCTGCTGTCTTTTAAAAGTAGTTGAGCAAATAGTATTATGTATTTTTAATTCTTTTGAATTTTCAGCAATTACCGGTAATATTTTCTTGAAGTTTTCACTTTTTTGAGTTGTTTGGATAACAATTCCGATTTTTTTAGCCTGTTTTATTCTTTCAATGCAAGAAAGTGCTTCATTTACAGAAGAAATAACTATAGCTTCTTCTTCTGAATATAAGTCGGCATATGCTTTTATTCCTATAACTTCTGGATGATCGGCCTTGCCTATTATAATAACTCTATAGCCCTCTTCTGCAAGATTTTTAGCTTTGTTTTGAACTCTTTTAACATCAGGACATGTTGCATCCACAATTTTACAGTTTTTATTTTGCAATTCAGCAATTATTTGCGGAGAAACGCCATGTGTCCTTATTATGCAAATACCTTCAAGTTTTTCAGGAATTTCTTCAATTGTTTGAATCCCAACTCTGCTCAGATGTTCAATTACCTGAGTATTGTGTATTAACTGGCCTAATATATAAACCGGAACTTCGGGATTCTCATCTTTTATCTTTAAGGATAAATCAACAGCCCTTTTTACGCCATAGCAAAAACCGGCAAATTTAGCTATTTTTATATCTTTCTTATGTGCGTTCAGTGGATTCAACTCCAATGCATTAGATTTAGGAAAAGCATTATTTGGAAATAATCAGATATTAATAGTCTAAATAATTACTGATCCCATATATAGTTTGTATCATGCTGAAAATTAAAATTCAAATACATTTTCTAAAGGTATCAATTATAGATGTATAGGACCTTATTAACTTGCAAAATATAGCTTATATTATAAAATATAAACATATTTTTAATTTTGCTCCACTCAGGATGACTCAAATGTTTTTTACAGATATTTACAGTCAATACAGGGGGATAAGGAAAAATTTTTACCAGATTGTCAAATATTACGTCAAAAGAATCTTTTTGGGCATGGGTTCTTGTTTTTCCTGCACTTCTGGGGACATTTATTTTTATTATAATTCCTGTACTGGGTTCATTCGGGATAAGTCTTCTCAAATGGAATCTTATTTCTAGTCCAAGATTCGTCGGATTTAACAACTATGCAGAGCTTTTTAAAGATCAGACTTTTTACGATGTGTTGTTAAACACATTCTATTATGCTTCTGTAACAACAATATTTGGAATAATACTACCATTACTCCTTGCTGTTGCTTTAGATAGCAAAATTAAAGGTAGTACTTTCTTTAAAAGCGCCTACTTTATACCTTTTATTACTCCAATGATCGTTATTGCAATAGTATGGGCATGGATATTTGATCCGAATTATGGTATTTTAAACTGGCTTTTTGGACTTGGAACAAATGTAACATGGCTTTATGACAGGCATCTTGCTATGATAGCAATAATTATCGTGAGCATATGGAAAAATATCGGATATAATATGGTCATATTCCTTGCAGGGTTGCAGGCTGTTCCTGAATCTCTTAATGAAGCCTCTGAAATAGACGGAGCTGTCGGGATAAAAAGGTTCTTTCTGGTAACTTTGCCTCTCTTAAGCCCGACTGTATTTTTTGTGTCAGTAATGACGGTAATTTCTTCTTTTCAGGTTTTCGACCTTGTTTATTTGATGACCGGCGGAGGACCGGAAAACTCAACAATGGTAATTGTATACTGGCTTTACAAAAATGCTTTTGAATACTTCAAGCTGGGTACGGCGTCAGCCATTGCTTATGTTTTATTTATGATAATTCTTGTACTGACTCTTATTCAGTGGAAAACAAGAAAATTATGGGTATTAAATGAATAATTTACATATATAAAGGTGTTTTATGTACAGGGTTTTTAAAGCTAAATGGATATTACCGGCTGGTGATAGAGTAGTGGAAGATGGCTTTTTGGTTCTTGAGAACGGCAGGATTATTGATGTTATAGAAAACATAAATGTTCATAAACAAAATATTCTCAATAATTCAAGTGAGATTGTAGATTACGGAAACTCAATTATAACGCCGGGATTTATTAATTTACATACACATCTGCAATTTACAGATTTAAAGAATGATCGAAAAGAACAGAGTTTTACAGAGTGGATAAAAAGTTTAATGTGCCAGTATTTTTTCTTAAGCAAAAAGAAAAAAATAAATTCTGTAATAAATGGAGCAAAAGAAGCGCTATTGTCAGGAACAACCTGTATAGCACAACTTTCAGGAGAACCGGAATTTCTTGAAGCCTTTAATAAACTGGACTTAAAAACTTGTATCTTTCTCGAAACATTTGCTAATACCCCGGAATCAAGTGAAACTGAGTTCAATAAACTTATTCAAAAATATAATCAGATGATGCAGAACAAAAACGATAATATTTTTCTGGGATTATCTCCACATTCAGTTTATACGGTACATCCGCTTTTATGGAAAAAAATTGCAGAATTTTCTTCAAATAAAAATGTTCAGGTGCATACTCATCTGGCAGAATCAGTGGCAGAGATAGAATGGTTAAAATGCGGCAGGTCTGAAATCAGCAATTTGTATAAACTCATACGCTGGAAGGCTTTAACTCCTTATAAAAATGGATTAAATCCTGTTGAGTATCTTAAAGAATTTGATATACTTAACGAAAATCTTATTGCAGCACATATGATTCAGCTTGATAAAGACTTAATGGAAGAAATATTCAGCTATGGCATTAAACTTGCCCACTGCCCGAGAAGCAACATGCTTCTTCATGGCAAAACACTCAGCATTTCAGATTATAAAGATCATTTAAGTCTGATAGGAATTGGCACTGACAGTAAATACAGCAATTATGACTTAAGTATCTTGCACGAAGCAAAATTTGTAAAATTTAGTTCTGATTTGGATTTATTTCAGTTATTAAATATGTTAACAATAAATGCAGCTAAAATATTGAAAATTGGTAACATTACAGGTAGCCTTGAAAAAGGTAAAGATGCTGATTTTATTGTATTTAAGTTAAATAAAAACCAGACATATCTTGATCTGTTTAATTTAGATAAGCCAGATGATGTGTTTATTAAGGGAAAACAGATTGTAAAGGGACAAAATCTGGTGAAATTTTAAAATAATGGGCAAGTATGCCTATTCTGCAATAGGATGAGTTTAAATATGGTTTTAAACTACAAAACAATAGAATACACTCTGGATAACGGTCTTAAAATATTATTTCAGCCCTATCAAAGTGCTTCATCAGCTACATTTATGGTCTGGTATAAAGTTGGATCAAGAAATGAAAAAGCTGGTAAAACAGGTATTTCTCATTTTATTGAGCATTTGAGCTTTAAAAATACTGATTTTTTTGATAAAGGTCAGATAGTAGCCGAAATTACAAGAAACGGCGGGATTTTTAACGCATATACTTCAAGAGATTTTACCTCTTACTATGAGACATTTTCTACAAAAAAGCTTGAACTCGCTATGATAATTGAATCCCAGAGAATGAATCAGGTTGTTTTTAATGAAGATGACAGGGAAAAAGAACTTGGAGTTATTTTATCGGAACTTGAAAAAACCTTTGACAGTCCTTACAGTATTCTTGAAATGGAACTGAGAAACAGGGCTTATAAACATCATCCCTATAAAAATCCGATTATTGGTTATGGAAACGATATTGAATCTATCACTACAGATGATTTAAACGAATTTTACAGCAGTTATTATGCTCCAAATAATGCCTGTATAGTTGTTGTTGGTAATTTTGAACAGAAACAGACACTTGATTTGATAAAAAAATATTTTGCAAATATACCTCCCAATGTAATTAATAACAATATCAGGCCGGAAATCATCCAAACCCAGACAAAAAAGATAAAAATAAAAAGTACAGGAACTTTTCCTATTATAAACTTTGGCTATCATATTCCTTCTGCATCGCATCAGGATATATTTCCCCTTATTGTACTCGGTGAAATGCTTAACTTTGGGGTAAGCAGCAGGGCATACCAGTCTCTTGTCGAACCGCAAATTGCAACAGATATAAATGTTAACGTTGAAATAGCCAGAGATCCGGGATTGTTTACTATACTTGCAACTCTTTATCCTAATATCACCCATGAAGAAGCTGAAAAAAGAATTATTGAAGAAATAGCCGGAATCTCGAACGGAAAACCTCCTACAATGGAAGAACTGGAAAGAACTAAAAAACGTATTAAATCAAGTTTTGAGTTTAATCGGGATGGAACATACAAGCTGGCTTATATGCTCGGATATTATGAAGTTGTAGATAACTATAAATTTGTTGATGATTATATTAAAAATATTGAAAATGTTGATATTGATAGTATAAGAGATGCCGCATCCAAATATTTAATACCATCAAACTGTTCTATAGGCCATTTCATTCCATCACATTCAGAAAGTAAAAAACACAGGACGGTTTATGATTATATACCGCATGAAACAACGAATTATATTTATACAACACCTCCTATAATAGTTAACGAGAAAATTTCGACAGTACCTGTAAAATTTACAAAGAAAACCTTAAATAACGGAATAAGAATTCTTGTTAACGAGAACAAAATAAGCAATACAGTTAAATTATCCGGTATAATAAATGCGGGCAACCTGTATTCAAGCATGGTTAATCCTATGCTTCCTGTTATATGTGCTGGCATGCTTAATAGAGGGTCTTTAAGCAGATCAAAAATCGAGATTGCAAATGAAGTTGAATCAAGAGGAGCTTCTGTAGGGGTTTCAAATGTTTGTGAAATGGTTAATTTTTCGCTTTCTTCAACTTCTGAAGATTTTCCCTTTATACTAAAGATTCTCTCTGAAATTCTGAGAGAGCCTTCTTTCCCTGAAGATGAACTGGAAAAATTTAAAAAATTCTCTGTTGCAGGTGTAAGACAGAAAAAAAACAATACTGCTTATCTTGCAGGACTTGAATTCAGCCATATGATTTATCCTGAAGGTCATATGTATTATGGATACCCCTTAAAAACGCAGGAAAAACAATTACTGGAACTATCTCTGAATGATATTAAAGAGTTTTATAATAGCTATTATTCGCCAGATTCAATTATACTGGGTATATCAGGGAATATAAATTCTGAACAGACTTTTAAACTTATTGAGGAAAATTTTGGAGACTGGCAGACAAAACCTGCAATTGAACCGCAAATTATACAGGTATCTCTTAAAAGAAAATACAGGGAAAAAACTGTTTTTGTGGAAAACAAGGCAGAAGCGGAAATAATTTTTGGTCATTATGGAAATCTTTCAAGAAAAAATGAAGACTACCATAAAGCCATTGTTATGAACTTCATTTTAGGCGGCAGTGGCGCACTTTCAAGCAGGATCGGGAAAAGGATCAGGGAAGATCTTGGACTTGTTTACAGTATTTCATCAGCTTTTACAGCCATGCTCGTTCCGGGTGTTTGGGCTGTAAAATACGGTATAGACAAAAACTTTGCCGAACTTTCTATAAGTATATTAAAGGAAGAAATAAACAGGTTTGTTGAATCCGGTATAACTGACAGCGAACTTGACCTTGCAAAATCATATATGATAGGTTCTTATCCGTTAAGGTTTTCAAATAATGCAGGAATAGCAAGGGCTTTGCTTATGAGCGAATTTTATGAACTGGGTGATAATTTTATAAATGAATATCCTGAAATAATAAACGCAATTTCAGAAAATGATGTGGAAAAAACCGCCAGAAAATACCTGCACCCTGAAGTCGCATCTGTGGTGAAAGCAGGCAACTTTAGATGAGTATTTTGCCAACCTGCTGTATAAATACTGTACAATAAAAGCTATTGTTTACCGGTATAAATCCTGCAAAATCCAGTTAACTGCATCAATAATATCTTCTGCAATGTAATCAGGTTTAATGTAATTCTGGTCACTATTGGCTGCTATTTTTTCTCCGTAACCGGTTTTTACCAGAATACCCTTACATCCTGCATTTCTTGCAAGTTCAACATCGCAAATTTTGTCACCTATTACATAGGATTTTTTTAAATCAATATCTTTAAAATCGGATAAGGCTTGCTTTATCAAGCCTGCTTTGGGTTTCCTGCAATCACAGTCTTTTTTGTACTTTTCTATAATACCTTTTGTATGATGTGGGCAGTAATATATACCGTCCAGATACGCATTTTTATCTTTTAACATGTCAGCAAGCGCTTGATTAACCAGCTTAACATCATTTTCGTCAAAATACCCTCTGGCAACCCCTGACTGGTTTGTTACAAGAATTGCCAAAATATTTGTATCATTAAGTTTTTTTACTGCTGCTGCCGAGTGTTCAAACAGTTTTATCTGGTCAGAACTGCTTAAATAATTAACATCTTCAATTAAAGTACCGTCTCTATCTAAAAAAACTGCTGGTTTCGCTGTATTCATATCCTCGTTACCCATTTTCATAAATCATTTAAACAATTATAATAAAAACTATATCAGAATAAAAAGAACCGTAATTAGTATTCATAATATATAATAGTATTTATATGCTGTTAAAGTAAATGCTGGAAAATAAATTGAAAAATTCTTCTAAAAATAAAATTTTTTTCATGAAATCAATTGATACTATTACTACCAAGCTTCTAATGCTGGTACTTTTCATTACAGTTATTCCTGTTGTGGTAGTAGGTAATTATTCTTTGAATATTATAAACAATAACATTCAAAAAAGTATTGAACGTGAATTAACAATAGCTTCCAAACTTATTGAGGAAGAATTTCGCAATGAGACAGACTTATCTAAAGAAAATATAAATAAAATTGCAAATTCGGTAGCTAACCTGTCAGGTCTTAATGTTGAAGTAAAAGCCAGTAGCTTTAAAAACTCTTGTACAGCCGGAACAGAAAAGTATCAAACATGGGTATGCAAGCCGATTAAAGATTTTTCAGGGGAAGAAATTGGTATTTTATATATATCAATCCCTGAAAATGCTTTTGTAAATCCATTTTACAAAAATATAAACTTAATAAGCATTGTTGCAGTGATAAGTTTGTTTATAGCTATTTGTATAGCAGCGTTATTCGCAAGAACAATAACAACACCGATTCTTAGACTGGTAGAAGCAGCAAAGCATATAGCAGAAGGTAATCTGGAACATAAAGTAGAAATAAAAGGAAATGATGAAGTTGCCCAACTTTCGGCCGCATTTAATCAGATGGGAAGTGATCTTAAAAAGCAGGAACTTTTAAAAGACAACTTTGTAGCTACATTAACTCATGATTTGAAAGTTCCTATGCTGGCTGAAAATAAAACAATAGGTTTTATGCTTAAAGAAGCTTACGGGACTGTGACAGAAGAACAAAAAGAAGTTCTGGAACTAATAAAAAGTACAAATAATTCTTCTTTAGAAATGATAAGCACTCTTTTAGAAGTATACAGGCTTGATCAGGGCAACAGGCAGATCAACAAGTCAAATTTTGATATTATTGATCTTGTTCAAAAATCAATAGAACAAATATATTCGCTTGCCCACGAAAATAAAATTACAGTTGGCTTAAAGTCTGATCAGGATAAATTAATTGTTAATGCTGACGAAAATGAGATTAAAAGGGTTATTCATAATTTAATAAGCAATGCAATCATAAACAGTACTCAAAATGGGCATATATACTGTAATATTGAACCAGTAAAGGATGAAATTACTTATTCCTCAAAATTAAGTCATAATACGTATACAACTCTGGATAAGCCCGTAAAAATATCAAATTCTGCTATTATAAGTATTGAAGATAACGGAGCTGGAATAACAAAAGATGATATGTCTCAACTGTTTAAAAGGTTTTCTCTCAGTAAAGGCAGAAAACCGGCCGGATCCGGGCTCGGACTTTATTATTCCTGTCAGGTTATAAACGGACACAACGGTATTATATGGGCAGAAAGTTCTGAAGGGAAAGGAAGTTTTTTTAAATTTACACTGCCGTTAGGAGAATAAGTGAGATATAATTAATTATGGATGAAAATAAAACTATTACAGTGCTAATAGCAGATGATTCAAAGCTTACGATTGTTGGGTTAAAGACAACATTTAAGAATTTGCCTAATATTAAAGTTCTGGATTGTGTGGAGAACGGGAGTCTTGCTGTAAAAGCAGCAAAAGATACGAATCCCGATATTATTCTTATGGATATTGGAATGCCTGTGATGGATGGGATTCAGGCTACAAAAGAGATAAAAAAATTAAATTTAGACACAAAAATAATTATGCTGACATCCCATGAAAGTGAGCAGGATGTATTTGATGCACTGGCAGCAGGCGCATATTCGTACTGTATGAAAGATATTGAACCGGAAATTCTTATTGCAGTAATCAAAAGTACTTATGAAGGAGCTTGTTATCTTGATCCTGTAATAGCTAAAGTTGTATTAAACAATCTTTCTGGAACATCAAATCATCAAAAGGATCAGGATACCGGACTAACTGGCAGAGAAATTGATGTTTTAAATCTTATAGCAAAAGGTTACAGTAATTTAGAAATATCAAAAGCGCTGTATATAAGTATGAATACCGTTAAAACTCATATTAAAAACATATTCCAGAAGCTTGAAGTCGAAGACAGGACTCAGGCCGCAATGAAAGCTTTTAAAAAAGATATTTTACGAAAAGAAGATTAACTTAAACCTTTTCAAAAAAGTTTTTGTAGAATAATATACGGTATAAAATTTTTTTAGGCTCTAAATATTTACAATTTCTTCGAGTATTTTTAATATTTCTTCTTTACCGGCACCTGTTTTTGAAGAAAATGGCAGTACACTTGCGGCGAAAACTTTTTCAATGTTTTTAACTGACCTGAAAATTTCGTTTTTTGAAAGTGTATCAACTTTTGTAGCTACTGTTATAACATTTATACCGTGAATATCAAGCCATTTTCTCATCATAATGTCATTATTCTGTACATCATGCCGTGCGTCAATAAGCTGGATGACGGCTTTTAAAGTGCCCCGTTTTAAAAGATATTCTTCTAAACTCTTTCTCCACTTTTCCTGTTCGGTTTTTGAGATTTTTGCGTAACCATACCCCGGTAGATCAGTAATTATGAGATCGTTATTAATCTTATAAAAATTGATCAGCCTGGTTTTGCCCGGAGTGTTACTGGTTCTGGCCAGATTTTTACGTTTTGTTATTGCATTGATAAATGAAGACTTTCCAACATTTGATCGTCCAATCATGGCAATTTCCGGCAGTCCAAAATCAGGACAATTTTTTAAGCAATCAGCACTTGTTATAAATTCAGCGTTTAATATTTTCATTTTCTACTCTATTTTTGTATCTTTGCCAGCAATTTGATAAAAGATTGTACATTCTTTTGTTATTTAGAACAGAAAAATAGATTGTATTATCTTTTCCGTATTCAACAGTTAAACAAGACCCACCTTCAGGAGAATGTACTGCCGGACACAAAGTTTTTTGCTGGAGAATCCCTGTATTTTCGTGAAGTTTTGAAATAAAAAAATTATCCGCTTCAACAAGAACAAATTTAATGATTCTATCTTTTATTACACTGATAGATTCTGAGCTGAACATATCAAAGGTTTTAAAAATATTAAATTTTTTATTTTTCAAAATTTATACTCCAAAACTTTCCCCAAGTTAAATTTATTCTATCAAATAAATTTGCGAAAGTTAAATGAATGTTAATAAGTTTATACATTTTAAGGACGTAATGGCATATTACCTCCTTTGAGGATGAATAATATAAAGTTTTGAGGAAAGATCGATATTAAAAAGGGGAGATTGACATGCATATTTATTGGAATAAAAATTATCTGGATATAAAGGAAAAATCGGATTATCAATTTTTTGACAGGGCTTTTCACTTCGGTGACGGAATTTATGAAACTATTGCAATAAAAAATTTTAAAGCGGTATTTTTAAATGAACATCTGGACAGGCTTTTTTACGATGCCAGACAAATCGACCTTCCTGTTAAGTATTCAAAAGATGATATTTCGGATAATATTGGTAAAATTATTGAACTTGATAATATTGCGGAAGGCTTTGCTAAAATTATAATTTCCAGAGGAACAATGATGGATGCCGGATTGAGTTATCCTGAACCCATTAATCCTTCTGTGCTTCTATGGGGACAGCATTGCAAATTCATGCCTTTTAAAGACAAGAGGTCTTTTAAATTGGTAATAAGCCAGCATGAAAGAAGAAACCAGCATTCTATAGTTACGTTTGTTAAAACCTTAAATTATCTGACAAATATTATTGCCAAACGAGAGGCTGATGAAAAAGGATGTGATGAAGCTATCCTGCTAAATATAAAAGATCACGTGTGTGAATGCACAACATCAAATATTTTTATTATAGGAAAAGATGATTCTATCTCGACCCCTCATGTTGACAGTGGACTGTTAAGCGGTGTTATAAGGAATAAAATAATTCTTACTGCTCTTGAAGTAGGATTAAATGTATATGAAAGACCTATTTCTCTTGCCGATCTCGAAAATGCAAAGGGATGCTTTTTGACAAGCTCACTAATAGGCGTAACCCCTGTAAAAGAAATACTGGATATTGCAAAATATGATGTAGGCAAGTCTTTTGAGCTTATGGAACTGCTGGACAGTAAATATGAAACATTAGTTACAAAGTAAAATTTTTAAGTAATTATAATTTTTTCTACAAAAAATCTGATAATTTTAGATAAATTTTATTCATTTCATTAAATGATTGCAACACACGCTTCAAATTTCTTTCTATCTTCTTTACTTTTAATCTTGAGTTGTTTGATAATAAACAATGTAAAGGTATAAATATACTTTTAAATTCCAAGATTAGGAGTATGCTATGGTAAAGTTGAAAATTCTGGATAAATTACTTCCGCCGGAAGAAAAAATATTTTACATACTTTTCGAGGAAGGTGCCGATGTTTGCAGGGAAGCGGCAAAACTTTTCGAAGAAATTATGTTTCATGGTATTAATGAAGACAGGTTAATTCAGGCAAAAAGACTAAAACATAAAAGTAATGATGTTGCCAAAGAAACTCTGATAAGGCTGAATAAGACATTTATAACTCCAATAGACAGAGAAGATATTCAGGTGGTGGCTGCTCTTTTGAATAGAGTTACAAAGAAAATTGTTAAAGCAAGTTTTAACTTGAGGGTCTACAGACTGGGAGTTGCTACTGAAAATATGAAACAGCAGGCTGCAACGTTATTAAAAGCTACAGAAGAATTAAATTTCACTGTCTCACATCTTAGAAAACATACAGAATTCTGTCAGGTTTCTGAAAGTAACCAGAGGATGAAAGAAATAGAATCGCATGGAGATGAAATTCTGTATAAAGCAATGGATGATTTGTTTTCAGGCAAATATGACGCTCTTTCCGTCCTGAAAATCAGGGATATTTATAAAGACATTGAAAATGCCCTTGATACTTGTTATAGCATATCAGATGAAGTATTAAATATTGTATTAAAAATGGATTAATACATTCATCATTTCTGTGTTTGTGTCTTTGAGTGAGAAAAAAATATGGTTATTACTTTATTAATATTGGTTATACTTGTTGCTATTGCGTTTGAGTACATAAATGGGTTTCATGATGCAGCAAATGCGATAGCAACAGTTGTATCTACGAAAGCACTGACTCCAAGGACTGCAGTATTATACGGAGCTACACTTGAATTTACAGGTGCTTTGCTTGGAACTCACGTTGCAAAAACGGTGGGAGCCGGCATTGTTAGTACAGAAACAGTTACTCAGGCGGTAATTTTTTGTGCTCTTCTCTCTGCTGTTGCCTGGAATCTTTTTACCTGGTATAACGGGCTTCCTTCAAGCTCTTCACATGCTCTTATAGGCGGACTAATTGGAGCGACGATAGTACATACACATGGTTTAAATCATGTAAATATACATGGTCTGGCTTATAAAGTAGTTATTCCCATGTTTCTGGCCCCTGTGATCGGGCTGTCTGTTGGATTCATTCTAATGACAATAATGTTAAGAATATTTTATAAAGCAACCCCTGATAAATTAAATCATACTTTTAAAAAAGCGCAGCTGTTTTCATCAGGTATGATAGCGCTGAGTCATGGACTTAATGATGCCCAGAAAACAATGGGGATAATTACACTTTCCCTGCTTAGTTTTGGTATAATTAAGACTTTTGATGTTCCTCTCTGGGTTATCATAATATGTGCAATTACAATGTCTCTTGGTGTCATGTCAGGAGGATGGAAAATTATCAGAACGATGGGAAGTAAAGTTATTAAATTAAAGCCAATACATGGCTTTGCTGCCGAAAGTTCTGCTGCATCAATAATAATTGCTGCTTCTTATATGGGTATTCCGCTTAGTACTACACAGGTCATATCCACTGCCATTATGGGCGTTGGTTGTACTCAAAGGCTTTCTGCAGTCAAATGGGGAGTTGTGGGCAATATAGTAATGGCCTGGATTGTTACTATTCCGATTTGCATGTTTTTATCAGGCATTTTTTACTCTTTGATAAGCATGATAAAAATAGTATAAAATGTTAATGTTAGTAAAAATGTCGTTTTTGCAGATATGAAAAGAATAAAATTATTACCTGACAATTTAATCAATCAAATAGCAGCAGGAGAGGTTATTGAAAGACCGGCATCTGTTGTAAAGGAGCTTCTTGAAAATTCAATTGACGCAGGGGCAAACAGGGTAGAAGTGGAAATTTCTAACGAATGCAGGAATATCAGAGTTGCAGACAATGGTTCAGGTATTCACAGGGATGATGTTGTGCTTGCGTTTTCGCGGCATGCCACAAGCAAACTTCAAAAAGAAAAGGATCTCTGGTCTATATCAACTCTCGGATTCAGGGGAGAAGCGCTGGCAAGTATTATCTCGGTTGCAAAAGTTTCCTGCCTGACAAGAACAGCAGATTCTTCTACCGGTGTAAAAGTGGAATGCAAAAATTCAGAGGTAAAAGTTTCAGAAATAGGCTGTGCTGTTGGTACAGTTATGGAAGTAAGTGACCTTTTTTACAACGTTCCAGCCAGAATGAAATTTTTAAGGAAATCTCAGACCGAACTTGCAAGTATTATTGAAGTGGTGCAAAGCATAGCTATTTCTTATCCGGCTGTTTCCATACATCTTATACATAAAGGCCGTACTTCGTTAAAGTCCACCGGAAGCGGAGACCTTGCCACAGTTGTCAGTGAGATTTATTCTAAAGAGCTGATAAATGAGCTTGTTGAGATAAGCAGGGAAGATACTGAATTTGAGCTGAAAATTAGAGGTTACGTCAGTAATCCTGATTTTACCAGATCAAATAAAAAAGCTATTTATCTTTTTATTAATGGAAGAACCGTTAAATGCCATATACTGGCAAAAGCAGTTGATAATGCATATAAAGACCTTATCCCGTCAGGCAGATATCCCTTTGCTGTAATTGACCTGAGTCTGCCTGCTTCAGGCGTGGATGTCAATGTTCATCCTTCAAAAAAAGAAGTAAGGTATGTTAACACAAATCAGATATTTAATTTCGTTTATACAGCAGTAAAAGAAGCACTGGAAGCAGGTCTTTTCAATAAGACAACAGAGTGTAATTCTCACGTTGAAACAGGTTCCCCACCACGAATAGAAATATCCGATCGTACTTATAATACACAGTTTAAAAAGGAATATTCAACGCCTTCAAGAAATTTTATTCCTTCTTTTACTGCTCCTGCAAAAGTCGATTTTGAAAATTTCAGGGAAAAATCAGAAAAGAGTATGGATCTTTATATAAATCAGGAAAAACTTGATTTATCAGTGGTAAAAGATGATCTTTACGTTGAAAAGCCCAAAATAATCGGTCAGTATTTAAATACCTATATACTTATTGAAGCCCCGGACGGATTGCAGATTATAGATCAGCATATTGCTCATGAAAGAACCATATATGAAAAATTAAAGGAATCAAAAGTTGTTGCATCTCAGCTTCTTTTAACTTCGAGTATGGTTGAACTTGAACCTTCACAGCTTGCTTTAATAGATGAAAATGCTGACATTCTGTCCAGATACGGGTACGAGTTTAATAAATCTGGAAATAACGGAGTAATACTAAAGCAAGTTCCGCAAATACTCTTAAATTCTTCTCCTGAAACAATCGTAAATGAGATTCTGGAAGCGTTGGAAGGAAGTCTTGAAGATATAGAAAACAAAATCCTGATAACAACATCCTGCCATGCCGCAGTAAAAGCCGGAGAAAAGCTTTCTGTATGGCAAATGGAAGATTTAATCATAGAATGGCAAAAGTCTAAAAACAACCTGACCTGCCCCCATGGCAGAAGAATTAGTCATACGTTAAAAAGCAAAGAAGTCGCTTCTTTCTTTGGCAGGGTTGATAAAGGTTAGCAAAATAATTCTAATTTGATATAACTAAGATAAATAAATTTTATAAAGATTAAACTTGTGATTTTAAATCAAACAGCAGAAAATTTATTAAGAATTTTTCCGCTGTCCTTACAATAAAAATATGTGAATAACATACTTTTGATAATTGTTTACCTGTATGTTTTTGCTTGATAGTCGGGGAAGCGTAAAACCATCTACATGTGATTTAACAGGAAATAGCATATCCTATAGTAAACGCACTCAATAATTGTACATAAAAATAAGAACACAAAATCCTAACTGCCTGTTGACCACAGCCATTTAGGATTTTTTAAATTTATATTTATGTATAATTATTTCGGTCTCTCAGTATATTTAAAAAATTAATTATTATTGGGCGGCATCCTTTTCTTTCACTGCTTTTGCAACTGTGATAGATGAAATTACTGCTGTTCCAAAATAAGTTATATAAGCAAGATTATTGGATTTAGAAACTTTTTTGGACAACGATTCATTTAAGACTTTTTTAGCCAGTTCGTTACCTTTCATTGAAGCCAGTTCCTCTTCTGCCAGTTTGGGAAGTATTGTAAGAAATGTTAATTTGCCTGCATTATATTTAATAAAGTCTGTTATTTTATCTATAGTACCGGTTGATTTTTTATCAGAGTCTTTTTTAGGTTTTAACAGGGCAATAAGTATGATTGGAATGCTAAATAACGATATATACCTGCTTTTTTGCAATAATTTTCCAATTTTACTTAAGTTATTTGTGATGTGTCCCATTTCATGAAAAGCTGCCAGAGTTAACTCTTTTTCAGGCATTAATATTTTATTTGCATCCTGCAAAGTATATGCATTAATCCCATATTTAAGATTTTGAATTTTTAAATCTATAAAAAATTCTTTTAAAGGTTTAGGAAGAAATTTTACTTTTTTATCCATTTCTCCCATTAATATTTTTGAAATTTCTTCAGCATTTTTATCTGAATATTTTAATATTGTTACTCCCTGTTTTGCTAAACCGGAATCCTTTAATGTTTTGTTTATACCATTTTCAACTTGTAAAAATTCATCTTTATTTAAATTGCTCGTTATTTTAAATTTGCTCATTAATGCAAGAATTAATATTGTTCTTGGAATTTTAGACGCAGCAAAAACAGCTGTACTAGCCAAAAAACTGTTTTTATGATTTTCTTTATCAGAGAGATTTTGCCCAATATTCTTTTGTATAATTGGATTAACTGTTTTTGGCGAATTTACTTCCATTAATAAAATTCCTTTTTACTTTTAATATTATAAAAACAATAAATTGGGAAAATTGCATATAAAAAAATATAAATGTAGTTGAAATCTATACTATATTTGATAAATTAATATTTTTATATTTCGTTACAAGCCTGACATTTTTTTAATAAAAGAATTCTAATTTATTCCCCCTTGGTTAATTCTAATGTATAATAATCTACATAATGAATAATAAAGAGGATAAAAACTTTATACCAGCAAATGGAGATTTTTTTGAGCTGGAGAATAAAATTGCCGGGTCTACAGATAGTCATGAAAAGGCCAGGCTATTATTAAATCTTGGTTTGCTTGAATTTTTCAAGAGGGATTATGATAAGGCTTTAAAACATATTGAAGAAGCTCAGCATCAGTTTTTAGAATGTAAAGATACATGCAATATTGCAAATTGTCTGGCTGAGCAGGCTTTGATTCATTATCAAAAGTGTAATGACAGGCTTATAAGATCATTGACATTATTAAATGATGCAAAGTGCTTGCTTGAAAATGTTGATAATAAATTTGAAATAGAAGCAAAGATTACTCATTATTACGGCTTAATATACTTTTATGAAAACCGCTACAGTGAAGCGCTCAGATATTATAAAAATGCATTAAATCAGGTTAATTCAAATTCGCTGGAATATGCAAGAATTCTTGACAGTCTTGCGGTCTTTTATCTCAGGATAAATAATTATCACGTTGCTGTTAGATATTTAAAACGATCACTGAATATAAAAAAAGCATTAAAAAATGATTTTGAACTCTCCAAAACCGAAATTTTAATTGGAAGATATCTTTCCAGCATACAAAATTATGAAGAAGCTTACGGATATTTTGAAGATGCTTTAAATACAGTGAAAAAACTTGGTGACAGCACAATTATTTCACGTATTCTTGATGAAATCGCAAAAGTTAATCTTGCACTCGGTAATTATGATATTGCAGAGCAAAATTGCGTTAGTTCCATTGAGTATGCCGAAAGGATTCAGTGCGCTTTTGCAAAAGCATTTGCGCAGTGTACTCTGGCAAATGTAAACATTATGAGAGGCAAACCGGATGATGCACTGTCAATTCTTAATGATGAAATGAAGGCAGTGTTTGCTACTCTGGGTACTGCAAGAGGAACTGCAATACAGAAGAAAATACAGGCTCTGGCTTATTTTAAGAAAGGTGATTTTAAAAATGCACTTGAAAATATGTATGAAGCCATAGATATTTTTATGAATCTGAAGATTTATCCTGATCTTGCAAGATGTTATTATGATCTTGCACTTATATATAAAGAGCAAGTTGATATGTCGATGGCTGTATCGAGTATACTTGAAGCGTTAATGATTGCCAGAACTTACGATCAGTCAGTTTTTACAAAACAGATTGAAGATTTGCTTTTTGAGGTTGATGAGCAGGAATGGGAAAAAATAGTTAATAAAACAGCCCGCAAAGAAGATATTTTTCCTGAATCAAAATCATTCCTTAACACACTGAATCTGATTGATGAAATTGCAAAAACTGAAACAACAACAAAAGATCCTTTATTATCCCTGCTAAGGCTTGGCAGGTCTGTCGCTTCAGAAACAGATGTTGATAAACTGCTTCAAATAATTACAGAAGAAACAAGAAAAGCATTAAATGCAGACAGATGTACGGTATTTATACTCGATCAGGAAAAAAATGAATTATGGTCAAAAGTTGCGGATGGTATAAGTGATAATATGATACGAATTCCTGCTAATTCAGGACTGGCAGGACATGTAATTTCTACCGGAGAAACAGTAAATATAAAAGATGCATATAACGATCCCAGATTTAATAAAGATATTGATAAAGAGACAGGATATCTCACCAAAACAATTTTATGTATGCCTATGAGGAATATGAATCACGAAATATCCGGTGTATTCCAGGTTTTAAACAAACTTGGAAGCGGAATATTTACTGATGAAGATGAAGATTTGCTTATTGCCATAGGTTCAAGTGCAGGTATTGCACTTGAAAATGCACGTCTCTTTAAAAAACAGAATATAATGTACAAGGAGCAGAAGAAATCCTTTGACAGTTTTGTAAATACACTTGCTGCCTCAATCGATGCGAAAGATAAAATAACGGCAGGTCATTCACTGAGAGTAAAAGAATACACTGTTGCTATTGCAGAGCAGTTAAATGTTCCCAAAGATGAAATTGAAGTTTACGAATATGCCGCCACTCTTCATGATTTTGGAAAAATCGGAATCAGGGACAGTGTACTCTACAAAGAAGGTAAATTAACTTCTGAGGAATACAAGCAAATACAGGAACATGTTTATATTACAGACCAGATACTCAGTAATCTGTATTTTGAAGAAAAATTAAAAAGGGTTCCTGAAATAGCCTCATCTCACCATGAAAAATATGATGGCAGTGGATATTACAGAGGTACAAAAGGCGACAAAATTCCACTTGGTGGAAGAATCCTTGCTGTATCTGATGTGTTTGATGCAATTACTTCAAAGCGTCATTACCGTGACAGAATGCCAATGCTTGAAGTGTTGGATTTGCTGAGAAAATCTGAAGATGGACATTTTGACGGTAAAGTAGTGGATGCATTCTTTGAAATAAAACTGGATAAAATATTTAGTATCTTGTTATCCAAAGGTGACAAGACGATATTTGATAATGATAATTCATTTTTAAGCCAGTATTCATTAAATGACTTTCACAATATCCTTATGAAAAACAGAAATGACCTGAACGAGGATGAAAAAAAACTGATAAACATATTTGAAACTTATTATGATATTCAGTCAAATTCATAATCAAATTACTATAATAATCGAACTCAATTTACAGTCAATTTCTGTATTACTGATTTTTTTAGGATTGTATTGGGCTTATTTTTCAGCAACTGTTTCAAAACATCATTTGATGCAGTTTTGTCTCCAATTTCTTCATGTATTTTTGCAAGATTTATATAGAATTCTTCGTTATCAGGATAAACATTTATTGCTCTTTCCAGAACTTCCACTGCAAATTTTGTCATTCCCCTGCTGTAATATATCTTTGATAAATCATTAAAGTCATTAACCGTTTTGGGTATTATCTTTATAGCATTTTGAAATTCCGCAGTGGATTTTTCATTGTTGTTTAACCGTGAATAAATCTGACTTAAATTATAATGATAAATTCCTCTGCCTGGAGCAATTTCAATTGCCTTTATTAGATTATCTCTTGCTCTGTCATATAAACCAAGTTTTTGGTAAGTTATACCAAGATAATTATACAGGTCAGGATCATATTTATTGTATTCCAGCGCTTTTAAAAACATATTTTTCGCATTTTCACAGTCAGAATTTTGCAGGAAAAGTTTGCCAACTCCAAGATAAGACCTGTAATCAGCAGGATTATTGGCGATTGCATTTTGATAAAAGGTAATTGCTTCAGTTATATTGCCCTGTGCCTGACTTAATACGGCTAAATGAAACAATGCTTCAGAGTTTTTGTTGTCATGCTCAAGTACTTTATTAAAATATGCTTTAGCCTGATCTAAGTTGCCTTCATTTGCACTGATTATTCCAAGACTAATTAATGCATCAGGGTAGTCTTTTTTTACGTTTATTACTTTTTGCAGGTAATCTTTTGCCTTATTAATGTTTTTTTTGTCGTAAAACATCATTGCTTTTATATAATTGGCCTGATAGTATTCAGGATTTAGCGCAAGTGCTTTATTTAAATATTGTTCTGTTTTTTCTTTGTCATTATTTTTCCTGTATATTAAGGCCAGATTATAATAAGCATCGACATAATCAGGATCAGACCTTATTGCTGCAAGATAGTGCTGAACTGCCTGATCGGTAAATCCTTTCCGATATTCAATATTAGCAAGATTATTATAACCTTTTGCGTATTTAGGATTTAATTCTATTGCCTTTTTAAAGTAATTCTGAGCATTTTCATAATCGTTTGTCTGCAAGAATTCTACACCTTTCTGGTTATAGTAATCTGCATCATAATTGTATACTACATTCTCCTGAGGCTTTTCTTCCGGTTTTTCCGGCTGAACATAACTGCTCACTGCCTGTAACAAATCATGATAAGCCTGGCAGGAAGGTAAAAGAGTTAATGCTTTGTTTATGTTTTCATTTGCTTCATTATATTTTTGCGCAGCCAGATAGCATTTTGCCATTTTGTAGAACGTATAGTCACTGGAAGGATAAAGTTTTATAACAGTTTTGTAATAGTTTATTGCCTGTAAATATTCATAATTATCAAAATACATATCTGCCATATCAAGATAATCCTGCATTTGAGAGTCAATTTTAAGAGGAGCAGTTTTAACTTTTACCGGTAAGGGTTGATTTGGTACTGTTTTGGCAATAGCAGGTTTTTTAACAGTTTTGGTTAATTCAAATGCTTTTTTAAATTCAGCCAGAGCCTCATTTATCATTCCAAGATTTTTATATGCAAGACCAAGATTGTAATGAGCATCACTGTTTGTCGGGTCAGCAGTTATAGCTTGCCTGAAATATTTGACTGCAATCGTATACTCTTTTAAATCCAGATAATCAAGGCCTATGGAATAGTCTGTCCTGTTTTTATCAGCACAAAATACATACGGATTAAATGCAAGAAATCCGCCTATTACACATAACGAGATCAAAAAAGTTTTTTTATTTATCATATTTCTATTTTAAAATGGTATAAACCTGAGAATATCAAAATTATACTATTTTTAAACAGAAACACAAATAAAAACTAGATTTGTTAATGCTATTTTTGTTTATGCCAAATAGAAATTAGGTAATTGCTATTTGGGCAATTGACTTAATTGCAGGCCAGTGAAATCTCCATAACCCTGATGCATCAAGGGCATAATTACCGACACATGCCAGTTTGCAGTCTTTACATGCATTTGCCATGTCAATAAAGGTTTTCGATCTTAATGCTTCACCCAGCGACATATTTTTAAGGTTCAATCCTTCAATGGGTTTTCTGTCATAACATCTCAATAAATCACCATTTGCATACATGACTGTTGCAATTTGCGGCCAGTGACATTTATAGAAATTCTTTTTAGCTATGAGGTAATCCATAAAATAGTACGAATTTCTTATCGGATACCCCTGCTGTTTCAGTGATTTCAAGCCTCTAAATATTTCAGCAAGTTTTTCATCTTCATATTCAAGGTTCTTTAAATTAAGAGGATCGTGCTTGTCAGAATCAAGCAGTTCCTGATTACTTTTATTTACGGTGAAATAAAGTAAAATATCAAGGTCTTTGCATAATTGGGCTACATCTTTCAGGTCATTAAAGTCTGTTGCTTTTGATACAGTACAGCAAACATAAATTCTCATTTTAGGATAATGAGCTTTATGAAATTCTATACCTTTAACACACCTGTCAAAAAGCCCTATCTTGTTTCCACGGTTAATATCGTGTTTTTCGCCGATAGCATCAATGGAAACAAATATAAGATCCATATATTTACCGAATTCATGATTTTCTTCCAGTAACCAGCCGTTTGTAGCCATTTTTGTATACAATCCGTTATCATGGGAGGCTTTTGTTATTTCTGTAAAATCCTGTCTTAATAATGGTTCTCCACCCCACAGGATACTGTTCATATAACCTTCTTTTTTAGCTTCGGCATATATTCGTTGAATTTCCTGAAGAGTTAAATCTTCAGAAGTTTTTTGATACTTCCAGAAGCAAAAAGAACAATTGCAGTTACACTTGCTTGTGACCATATGGGAAAAAGTAAAAGGTCTTGGCCTTCTTGCCAAAAATCTGCTATGCAGAACTGTTCCAAGACCACCCATCAAATGCCTGAAATATCTTATCCTTTCGGCTGAAAATTTATTTCTTGATTCATAATTTAATGCGGTTGTTTGAGTTTTGGATGTAGTATTTTCTTCTTTTTCTTGTTCTAATACCGTATTTGACATTTTTTACTCCAGCTTATGTAGGGTCGTTTTTATTTATACCATTTCAAAAAAGTTTTCGTAAGACAACATTTTAATTTAACTTTGTCAGCACTCATTTCTAGAAAACCTCAATTAATAAAAAACTATTGTTTACTGGTATAAAAATTAAATGATTAAAATAATTTTACTTCAAAAGATTTGAATATGTACAATTTTGTTACATTCACGTTCCCGATTTTTATACTTTATTTGAATGATTTCATAAATTAAAAAAAACAGTATTATCAATCTAAATTAGGGTTAGTCTATAAGAAAAAATATAGGCGGTTGGTTATGTCTTTATATTTTAGAAAAAAAGTATTAAAGCCACAGGAGCAAAGAGTTCGTTATATTGTTCCAAAAAATAATGGTGAAATTTCAAGTTCTATAACTCAAAACTGGACTAATCAGGCGATAATGTGTTACACAAGCGGGTGTAATTGTACTGAATGCTCAATTACTCAGGGAAATTATTCCTTTATCTGCCAGATGCCTGGAGTTATAAAGATATTACTTGAACAGGTCGGTCCTCCCGATCAGGAAATGATTGCCAAATTGCAGGCATAATCTGCAAATTTATTATAATTTACTAGTCAAAATTTATCAGGATATCCGTAAATTTATATTTAATGCCAGGATTATCTTTTGTTAGTATCATTCCTCCAATAGTTCCTGAAAAATTATTTTTTAGATAATTTGTTTTGCTCAGTTTATCCTGATTTATATAGTATTTCCCCAGTAAACTTAATTGTTCATTGATACTGTTGTTTTGATCTACAGGCAGTTTATATCTATTAGGATATTTACGAATTACAATTTTGCCATTTTTTACAAAAATCTTTTTTGTATAATTTCTTACCAGCACAGGTGTTCCTATTTCTACTCTGGCAAACAGGTCTTCTGCAGAAGTGATTTTCATCCTTATACAACCATGTGAACTATATTTGCCAACTGAAAAAGGACTGTTTGTGCCATGTATTCCGTATTCGCCCTGTACATCTTTATAAAAGCCAATCCATCTTGTGCCAAGAGGATTGTGTTGTCCGGGTTTAATTTTGTTTTCTCCGGCTGCTTTGTAAGGATTTTCCCATCCGGGATTAACTATTTTTGATATTACATTAAAGTTTCCTGTAGGAGTTGGAAACTTTGGTTTTCCGACTCCTACAGGGTAAACTTTTTCTATTTTGCCGTTTTTTATTACTTCTAATGTTCTGGATGGTATATTAATGAGTATTTTTGTATCATCTGCAACTGCAATAGATTTGCTGGCTATTATGAATATCAGTGAAGACAGTAATAGCGTTATTAGATTAATTCTTCTCTTCTTAAACATTAACTTTTGCTCCGCTAAATTTAAAAAATGATTTAGAGGTCTGTTATACCGGTTTTACCAGTAACCTCTTACTCCTGCAGATGGAGCTTTATAAACAGGCGGTTGTTTTTCAGAATAGCAGTAATCTTTACTGTAATTGATAATACTGCTTAATACTGATGTATCAATATTTCTGGATGGTGTCATGACTACAGGAGTCTGGAAATTACTGACAACCATAAGTCCTGGAATATTTTTTGCACTGACAGTACTGATTGAATACCATAAATTTTTAGCTGAAGGATTTGCAACACATAAATCAAAAGTGGCTACTCCGCCTTTTGGAATATCCTGATCTATATTAAATGATGGCATAAAGAATCTTGTGTGATGAGTTCTATCATTTCTTACTGTTAGATGCAGTGTGTCCCCCTGGCATACATGAAGAGTTTTTGGGTAATAATTGATATTGAGTCCCTGATTTGTCATAACGTCTATTGTTTCGTAAACTTCTGCGCCGTAGCTTCCTGATCCCAGAAAATGACTGTTCGATATTGCTGATAATGACAGGCCTGTTGCAACTATTATAGTTGTTATTAACGGTTTTAACACTTATACTCCTCCTTCTCTTTTTATATGAACGTTTTCTTTATAATAAAAAGTCATTCACGATTTCACTTAAAAATAGCAGATTATTTCAAGCATTTCATTAGCTATTCTAGCTAGATATTTATACTAACCGGGTTTATTCCAGTTCCTATTTAAAAATAGGTTATATAGCTAAATATTTAAAAGCGGGGAATATTTATTCCCCGCTTTATTTAGATTGAATGCTATGAATTATTCAATGCAGCCAAAGGCTATTGATACTGTATCTTTTGGAACTATATGTGTAATTTTGTTTCCATTAGCACTTATGAGGTAGCCAACTTCATCGGATGTCAGGTTCAACAAGCCTGCACCGCCATTTAATGCTGTCCTCAGTATACCATAAACACCCTGTCCAAGACCTGCAACAGATTGTATGCCGTTTTTACCAGCAGCACTGAAGTTACCGGCGACTACCTGTCCTAAAGCGGCTCCGCCTTCTCCAAGTATTTGTTCTGAGGCATTACCGGCTATAATTACCATTCCTCCTGTAGTTCTTCCAACTGTACCGATCATTCTGCCCGGCCATACGAACGGGAATTCAACTACTCTTGTAATGAGGCTCTTGCCGGATGTTTTCTGAACCTGAGCTGTCAGTACATCTCTTGGTAATGCAGCACATTCACCATTAGGTGCTGTAATATTGTTAAACGCAAGTTTTAATGCACCATCCTGACCATTTCCTGGTCTTAACAATTCTGTTATACGCCCATTGACTGTTGAACCAACAGGATAAACAACGTTATTAATTGCAACAGGTTCTAATGTTGTAGCTCTGAATTTATCGCCAATATTACTTGTTCTTGCAGAAATTTGATCATTAAATCTAACATTCATTGCAGGAACTGTTATAGTTTGCTGCTGCAATGAAGCTGCTGCACCTGTGACTTCGCATGGCTGCTGCGGTTCAAGTGCCAGAGTCTGTCTTATATTGGCAATCATTGATGCAATATCAGCTCTGCTGGCAGTAGAATCGGAATTAATTATATTAGGATTTTGCGAGTTTTGCAGTAATCCTGCTCTTAAAGCCTGAGCTACAGGGATTTTAGCCCAAGTAGGCACTTGTGCACCGTCCTGATATTGACACAGAATTTGATCTGCGCAAACTGCTGACATTTGGTTGCCTGGTGAGGAGAAACTTTTTGATAAAGTGGTAAGTGCTTCTGCTCTTGATATTGAACTTGATGGACGGAATGTACTATTTGGGTATCCTGCTATTAATCCCTGATTGTATACTTTATCAATAGAATTTTTTGCCCAGTGACTGGTGGGTACATCTTTAAATACCTGTCGATTAAATGTACCAGTGTTTTGCAAATTTAGTCCCTGTACAAGCATACTGGCAAATTCTGCTCTGGACACAGGCAAATCTGGTTTAAATGTACGGTCAGGATATCCTGAAACAATGCCTGCTGATGCCAGTCTGTTAATTGCATTGCCTGCCCAAAAGTTCTGTGATATATCAGAAAATTGGGGTGAAGCTGGAGCTGCTGCTCCGGTATTAACAGGACAGCCAGGAACCATTGCATATCTTTGCAGAGTTAACCCTGTAGTTGTCTGTATAGTAACAGGACAAGATTGTTCAGTTTGCAGTGTTTTTATTACTGTAGCACCTGGCATGGCTATTATTGGAGCTGCTCCTCCAATAGGGCATCCTGCTACTGCAGCTGCTGCACCGGTTGAATATGCTTGATATCCGCCAAATGATATAATATTGTTTTGTGTAGGGATATTTATTGGATTAATTACTGATACACCTCCGCTGCTCGGATTAAATCCAATTTCAGCATTTCCTGTTGATACAACTGCATTTTTTGTACCTGCCATTGTAGGATATGAATATATCTGCCTTTCTATATATTTAGCATTAGCGCTGGAATTAGGGCAGGTTGCTGTTATATTGCTTGTTAGAGCAGCTGCACCGCCTGTAATCTGCCATTGTGATGGTGTTGTAATAGGAAGATTTGGCATCATAACTATGCTTGATGCAGTCATTGGTCTGACACAAGCCGGTACACGTATCTGAGGCGTATATGTTTGCGGTAAACATGTTTGTGTTGGATAAACCTGCATTGGGCAAGGATTAGCCTGTGGGCAACATCCCTGAGATATTGTTGCAGCTCCTCCGGCAGGCGTTCCTGTTGGGCATGTACCGGATTGACTTAAAGCCGGACATGTTGTTGCACTTTGAAGCATCGGATTCGCCGGAACCATAGGCTGATTTGACTGATTTGCCGGTGAAGTTGGAATTATTGATGTTGTACTTGGCGCAACCTGTTTTAATGTTGGAGTTGTTGAAGTTGATGGGCTTAATGATTCCTGTACTGTAGAAGGCAGTGTGGATAGTTCATCAGTAGTTACTGAAGAAGCACTGTCTGCTGATGAACTTAACGATTCCTGTGTAGTTGATGGTAATGCTGTCAATTCATCAGCACTTGTTGAAGAAACATCGCTTGCCTCTGTTGAAGCAACATTTACATATGGACTTTTCATTGATAATCCAGGTGAAGATGGACATGTTTGTTTTTCAGGACAAACTGGTTTTTCCGGGCAAACAGGTTTTTCGGGACAAACTGATTTTTCTGGACATACCTGACTTGCAGCGCCTGTTTCCTTATATGGAGCTATTGCCCCTGGATTATCCTGATCGCTGAAACCTTTAGGTGCGTCAGCACCTCTGGTGCCGCATGAAGCTCCTGGAACACAACTAGGAACAGGACAAGCTGGAGCTGCACTTCCGGTAATTACAGGAATTTTCTCAGGCACGTCAACACACTTCATTCCCTGACTTTCTGCTGCAGCTGCACCGCCTGTTTCTTTAGATGTTGTTGGGGTAGCAACCGGCGCATCAGCAGATGATGGCGCTGTTTCTTTATCTATTGTAACAGTTGGTGCAGACGTGGTTACTGGTGCAGCACCCCCAGTGGTACTGCTTTGCGGGCAAATTGTACAGTTACCGTAATTCCCTTTTGCAGCCATTGAAGCAGCTGCACCGGTTGGCTTGTTCACCGGAGACTGAAACGTGCTGATTTGAGTAGAACCTGCCGAATTTCCGCCCCAGGGTTTCAGAGTTCCATATGCTTTATATGTACCTGCTGAACCTGCGCCATAACTTGACGGCACTCTGACATTTCCGGCACTCGGGCATGGTGAACAGGGATCCGGACATCTTGACATAGATGCAGGTATTCCTGTCGTCATCAAACCCACAGTTATTGCTGCTGCGAGTGAAAGTTTCTTTATACTCATTTTATCTCCCTCCATACATTTGGATGTCGTCAATCTGAAAACATCCTGAGATTATTAAATTACCTTGATGTAATATGGTAGGCACCATATTGGTTAAATAATTTTTTTACGTCAGGTTTAAGATCCTTATTTATATGTGCTACAAGCAATATATTTCCCCGTTCGTTAATAGATTGTTCATAAAATTTAGCTTCGTATTCAGGTATTCCCATGCCAATAAGAGCACCAACAAGTGTCCCTGCCAGTCCTCCTGCTGCCATTCCTGCTAATATACCAATAATAGGTCCGGCAACCACAAGTCCGGGACCCGGAATGATTACAGCACCAACTAATGTTAAGCCGCCAATAACAGCTCCGAGCAAACCTCCTGCTGTTAGTCCCTTAACTGCTCCTTCTGGAGCTTTTGTATCCGTATCTATTCCAAATTGATTCTTTTGCGTTTCTTCTGACATAAGAATGCTTATATCTTGCTCTGAAATACCTTTTTCTTCCAGACTGTTTATAATTTCGCTAATATCATCGCGGGATCTAAAAATTCCAGATACAGTTGTATTTGAATTTTTAGCCATTCCATAACCTCTCATCTCATAAATTAATTAATTGTTAACCTGTAAAATTTAAAGTTTTTCCACTATACAAAACGCTGAATGACTAAGCCGTTTTTTTAATTTTTTGATTTAATAAAAATGAATTATGAAACCTTCAAGCAGGGTAAAGCATTACCTCGATTACTGATCTATCTGGGTAATTTATGAAAATCAGGCAGGGTTATGGATAAATCTTCAAAATTTTTTGAGTAAAGACAATGATTTCCAGCATAAGATTAAAATTCAGAAACGTTTATTTAAAAATCACGTCATTATTTATATGATTATATAATTCTTACTTTTTTAAAGTTTGTTGTATACTAAAAAAACATTCGGTCATAAAAGCTTCGGTTATATCTTTTATTGACCCGATATTTAGTGTTCAAAAATTTGGGTATTAATAATAAAAATATGCTTAGTTTTAAATATATAAAGGACGCAGCAGCTCCAGGAAGCTGGCGCAGAGGGTATGAATATTTTCAAAAGAAAATGGTACTTGAGGCTCAACTGATAGATGATACTGTTGAAGCCACTGTTAAAGGTAGCTTTCAGGATTCATATTCAGTAAAACTTCATTTTACGCCAGAAAAATTTTCGGCAGAATGCAGCTGCCCTCTTGAAGAAGAATGGTGCAAGCATGCCGTCGCAGTCGGGCTTGTCAGCGTGGAAAAACACCTGTTTGAAGAATATTTAAACAAAACTACCGGACAGGAGTTTAAATTTGAAGATGAAAATACAGAAGAAATTGCCGAACCGAAGGGTGGGTACAAATTTCTGTTAAATACCAAACCTGTGCAAAAGTTTACAAGAGTGCAAATTATTGACAGGAGCAAAAATGAACCTGTAAGTGATATAGAAAGCGTTTTAAGAGCGGTTATCGCACTCCAGAATGCATCTGAAAATAATTTTGCCCTTACTGACGAGCAAAAATACGAATTTATATTTTTGCAGTTCCTGTATAAAAATGCAAGAGCTGATAAACAGAATAAATCTTATAATATCCCTGTAAGCAAGCTTGATGAAGCGTTAAAACTGCTTTCTCAGGTTGAAGAAGTGCTTGATGCCGAAACAAATAAAAGAATTGTATTTAAAAATAATCCATGGCAGCTTGTACTTGCGGTTAATGTATCGCTGGTCGGAAATGTTTTGCTGTCTCTTCATTGGAGGCGGCCTGATCCGGTTGATGTTTTGCCGCTTGAGGAAGTCAGTTATTTTTCAAAGCATATAAAATGGGGACGGTATAAAAATATCATTATTCCTCTGGATACAGCACTTTCAACTCTGCCGTATTACCTCACACGTTCTACTTTTACGGATATAAGGGATGCTGACGGAGGAAAGTTTGTATACGAAGAACTTCCCAAGTTAAAAAAATTAATGACCGTTGAAGTATCTGAGGTTCTTGAAAAATTGACACTGGAACAAAGGCCGCCTGTTAGTATCCTTTCTCTGGAAATGCAGGAAGATAAAACAATACAGGTTACACTTGATTTTGAATATGATGGTACACGTGTTCCGTTCGGCAAGCTGGCTGACAAAACTCCTTATGTAACTGTTAAAAAGCCGGAAGAAGAGTTGATTTACTGGGTAAAAAGAAATTTAAAAACAGAGCAGGAAGCTTACAATTTTTTAATTTCCCAGAAATTTACACCGTTACAGACAAATAATCTTTTGCTGGAAGGCGATAATGCGATTGATTTTTACAACTTCATTTTGCCAAAATTAAACAAAAGCTGGAAAATTGAAGAGACTGGAGACTTTTCCGGGTTAAAAACAGCAAAAGATAAGCTTAAAATCCATGCCGAAATTGATTTTGACGAGTTTATAGACAGTTTTAACGTTATAATTTCCTGTGCTGTCGGAAATACAGATATTAGCCTTGACATGGTTCAGTCCTATCTCCAGCAGGGAATGAAATATTTTTATATGGAAAATGAGGGCTACGTTGAAGTCCCGCTTGCAGAAATTCTACAGTTTACAAAAAGCCTTTCCAACTATGATGCGCAAAAAATTGATGACAGATTATTCAGAATTAAGACTTACAGAGCAGGCTTTATAGCCGATATAACGGAACAGGGTGTAGTGTTGTCAATGAGTCCCAAGTTTGAAAAATTCTGGAATCAGATCTGTACGTTTAATACGCTGGAAGAAATAAAGGTTCCGGCAGGCGTAAATGCAGAACTCAGGGATTATCAGAAAAAAGGATTTAACTGGCTCTGGTTTCTGTATTCTTATGGTTTAAACGGTATTCTGGCTGATGATATGGGGCTTGGTAAAACATTGCAAACTTTGACCCTGATTCAAAAAGCAAAGGATGAAGATGGACAGGAACCAGCACTTGTGATATGTCCGACTTCCGTAGTATTTAACTGGGAAACAGAGATAGAAAAATTTGTTCCGGGATTAAAATGCCTGAATCTTACCGGTGCTGCACGAAAAGATCAGTTTAAAAGAATCGAAAAAAATGATATTGTTGTAACAAGTTATGCACTCATCAGAAGGGATATCAAAGAGCTGAAAAAATATAATTTCAGGTTTATTATACTGGATGAGTCCCAGAATATTAAAAATTACGAGTCTTTAACTGCCCAGTGCGCAAAACAATTAAATGGACTGCACAGAATAGCCCTTTCCGGTACACCAATCGAAAACAGAATTTCTGAACTCTGGTCTGTGTTTGACTTTCTAATGCCAGGATTTTTGTACGATATTGATGAGTTTAACTATAGATACACGGTTCCTATTCAGGACAGGGGGGACAGGTCTGTGGAATCAAGACTTAAGAAACAGATATTTCCTTTTATACTGAGACGTTTAAAGAGAGATGTCGCAAAAGATCTGCCTGATAAAGTTGAAAATGTCGCATACTGCAAGATGACTTCTGAACAAAAAGACCTTTATCTTGATGTTCTCGATAGTACAAGAGAAGAACTATTTAAAAATATTGCAGAAAACGGCTTTGAAAAGAGTAAAATGTCTATATTTACAGCATTATTAAGACTGAGACAAATTTGTAACCATCCAAGACTTTACGATAAGGAAGGATTAAAACAAATTAATGAATCAGGCAAGTTTGAACACCTTAAAGAAATGCTGGAAGAAATTATTTCTGAAGGACACAGAATACTTCTATTCAGCCAATTTGTCCAGATGCTTGATATCGTAAAGGAATGGTTTGATGAAGTTGGTATAAAATACGAATATCTGACTGGTGAAACTAAGAACAGGCAGGAAAGAGTGGAACGCTTCAATTCTGACGAGTCTATTCCTGTATTTTTAATCAGTTTAAAAGCCGGCGGTACAGGATTAAATCTTACTGGCGCTGATTATGTAATTCATTACGATCCGTGGTGGAATCCGGCTGTTGAGGATCAGGCAACAGATAGGGCTCACAGAATTGGCCAGACAAAGAAAGTCTTTGTGTACAGATTTGTAACAAAAGGGTCTATTGAAGAAAAAATCATGAAACTGAAAGAACGCAAGAGAGACCTCGTTGATTCAATTATTTCTGTAGACCGTTCTATTGGCAAGTCATTAACATTTGAAGACCTGAAAGATATTCTTTCACCAGATTTATAAGTTTTTCAAAAAATTTAATTTCTTCAAAAGACAGTGCTTTTTAGCAATTTTAAATGACTTTTATTTTTACTAAATACAGAACTAGTAGAATTAAAGACTGAATTTGTAAAGTAGTTGCAAAATGATGAAAAACCTCTATTTTAGACTTGTAAAGAGCTAGAATAGAGGTATAAAGATATGTTAGATGTTGTAGAAGAATTTGTCAATAAAATTATATCTTTTG